>Ga0208492_1000156_pt1 | contig 70218 bp, 62 predicted proteins | sample Subbioar_CSW14AB_FD_184820 | JGI IMG/M metagenome (GOLD analysis project Ga0208492, IMG submission 184820) | Serpentinite rock and fluid subsurface biosphere microbial communities from McLaughlin Reserve, California, USA - CR12Mar_CSW14AB (SPAdes) | ecosystem: Environmental > Terrestrial > Deep... | reverse complement strand
TTCTCAGCCCCTCTCCCTCCGGGAGAGGGGTTGGGGTGAGGGCGAATTCACCGCGCGCGCAGCGCGCGGTGAGTATTGAGACAGCCTCTTCAGTCCGGGGGGAATTTCCGACAGTTCTTCAGCGCGTACGCGCGCAGCGGAACCCGAGGCTCGCTCCGGCCGACGCCTGCTCCTGACCCATGCGGGTCGTCGTCCGCACGTTGAGCGGGTCGACGGTCGCGAATGAGCCGCCGCGGGTGACGCGTCGCTCCTCGTTGCATCCTTGATTCGTATAGGAACAGTACGGCGTCGAGGTCCACTGCCAGACGTTGCCGGCCATGTCGAGCAGCCCCTGGGGCGTCGCGCCGCTCGCGAACGCGCCGACCGGGCAGGTTCCTTCGTTCTTCCTGCCCCAGCAGAGGAGCGAGCTCTTCGGCACCGCCTCGCCCCACGGGTATTTTCGAGCGGCGGGCCCTTTGGCTGCCATCTCCCACTCCTCTTCGTTCGGCAGGCGTTTGCCCACGGCGGCGCAGTACGCCTTCGCTTGCGCGAAGTTGACGCAATTGATCGGGTGATTGGCCCGATCGGGCGCGGCTCCGTTGCACAGCGGGTCGTTGTTCCCCGCGGGCGTGCACAGGCCTGCCTTCACGCAGGCCTGGTACTGCGCGGCAGTCACGAGGGTGCTGTCGAAGAGGACTCCGGCCGTGGTCACCTCGTGGACCGGCTTCTCGTCGTACGCGCCGTCGGTCGCGCCCATCTTGAAGCCACCACCGTCGATCTCGAGCATGGCCACGTGTGGATCGAGCGCGAGCGCGGACGTCGAGGGCTTGGGAGGCGGAGCCGGTGACGCGGCGGGAGCGATGGAAGGTGCGGCCACCGGCGGAGTCGTGGCGTGCTCGGTGCGCGCCTTCACGACGGCATATCCAACGCCGCCGATCAACGTGACCGCCAGGGCTCCCATGACCAGCGAGCGCTTGGACGACGCCGCGGCGGGGGGCGGCCCGGGGCTGGTGTTGGCGAACGCGTTGCCGGTCGTACGCGCCGGTGCCTGCGCTACAGGCGTAGGGGTAGGAGCGCGCGGCGCGGCTTGCGGGGCGATGTAGGGCGCGGTCTCGGCGAGCGCGGCGTCGGGACCAGCGTCGAGCACCTTCGCGAGCTCGGCGTGCGCTTCGGTGATGTCTTGGAAGCGCTGCTTCGGATCACGCTGCAGACACCGCGCGAACCACTCGTCGAATCCCTTCGGCACCTTCCGGCCGTACTCGGCGGCACGCACCGACGCCGGATCGAGGTCGCCCACGAGGATCTCGGTCAGGAGCATCGTCGTCGTCGCGTTCGGATCCTGCACTGCGCGCCAGTACGCGAAGCAAGTGAGCATGTCGAAGACGACCAACGCCATCGCCCAGATGTCGCTCGCGGGCGATACGGACGCACCGCGGGAGGTCTGCTCGGGAGCCATCCACATCGGCGTGCCCATGGCCGCGGTCGAGTGCGCCGAGCCGGCGAGGATCTTGGCGATGCCGAAATCGAGGATCTTCACCATCCACTTCTCGCCGCGACGACGAGATGTGGCGAGGAAGAGGTTCTCTGGCTTGAGATCGCGATGCACGACGCCCGCGCCGTGCGCCGCGCTCAACGCGTGGGCCACCTGCGCGTAGATCTCGAGGACCTCCGCGACCGGCAGCGCGCCGTGGCTGTCGAGGTGGTCGGCGAGCGTCTTGCCCTCGAGGAGCTCGAGCGCGATCCAGGGCGTCTGCGTCTTCTCGTCGACCCCCGCGCCGAGGACCTGTACCACGTGATCGCTCGCGATCTTCGCGACGACCTTGGCTTCTTGCTCGAATCGTGTGCGGAACGTCGGATCGGTCGCGAGGTGCGCGTGCATCGTCTTGAGCGCGCGCAGTGCGCCGGTGCTCTTCTGCCGCACCTCGTAGACGGCGCCCATCCCACCCGAGCCGATGCTCCGGACGATCTCGTACTCGTCCCCCAATACGGTCCCTGGCGAGAGCAGCGCGGTCACGGTGACCAAAGCTACCAGAGCGCGAGCGTCCATGGGCGCCACCCTGGGGATGGCGGCCGCATCGATCGAGGAGATGAGCAATGCCACGGTCGCCCTCAGGCTCCTCGTGGCTCTGGTGGTCGGCGCCGCCATCGGCATCGAGCGCGAGGAGCACCACAAGACCGCGGGGCTCCGCACGCACGTCCTCATCACGGTGAGCAGCGCTGCGTTCGCGATGCTCGGACTCGAGCTCGACCCGGACCACCACGGCTCGGCTTCCCGCGTGATTCAAGGCGCCATTGCTGGCGTGGGCTTCCTCGGCGCCGGCGCGATCCTCCGCATCCGCGAGGCGCACGAGGTCCGCGGACTGACCACCGCGAGCGGCATCTGGATCGCGACCGCGAGCGGCCTCGCGATCGGCATCGGTCACTGGTTCCTCGGCGTCTCGACGGCGCTGCTCACGCTCGCCGTCATCGTCGGCCTCGGCTGGTTCGAACGCCGCTTCCTCGGAAGCAAGCACGAGCCCTGAGGGATCAAGAGCCGTCGGAGAATTGCCCCCGGACTGAAGTCCGGGGCACCGACAGCAAGACGAAGCCCTCCGGGCTAGCAGGATGTGGCTCGCCACAGCGAGCGCGGCGACCGCAAGGCCGCGTCCTGCGGTCTGGCAGGCGCCTGTCGTCGCAATCTCTGCGGCCGCTTTCCGGTACGTGTCGGCGCCGTTCGATGAGCTGACGCCGGCCGACTCGAGCAGAACCAAGCAACGCTTGTCGACAACGAGGTCGTCCTCGACACGTAACTCCGCCAGCCCGCAGGGCTTTGTCTGGCAGTCGGTGCCCCGGACTTCAGTCCGGGGGGATTTCTCGACAGATCGTCAGCGGCGGCGACGCCGGGTGAACGCGCCGAGTGCGCCGAGCAGGACGAGGAACGCGCCGGCGCTCGTCTTGCCCGCACCGTACGCGCAGCCGTCGCTGTCGTCGCCGCTCGGGGGCGCGACGCAGACGCGGGTGTTCGCGTCGCAGAGGAACCCCGGCGCGCAGTTCGCGCTCGAGCCGCACGTCGAGCGACACGCGCCGAGGGCGGCCTCGCACGCGTACGGCGCGCAGTCGAACGTCACCGAGGCCGCCTCGTTGCACGCAGCACCCTTCGCCGGGCACAGCGCGGGGCCGGCTCCGGTCGCGGGACCTTGGAGGCGTCAGGCGGTCAAAGCCGAACTCGACCTCTTCGCACCAAGGAGCTGGGCGGAATCGGCACGTCTCGACCTGGGGCAGGCCCGCACGATCCGCCGCCTTGCGCGCACCCGTCGCACGCCGAGCCCTTCGACATGGCGCGCACTCGGCGGACCACGAGCACCGTCGCACACGCGACGGCGATCACGATCACGAGCAGGTGCTGCAGCCACATCGCCATCGTCAGCCCCCGAAGAACCGTCGACCCACCTGATACACGATCAGGCAGAGGAAATAGGCCACGCCGTTCATGAACGCGAGTTGCGCCAGCGGCCACTTCCAACCGCCCGTTTCGCGTCGCACCACGGCCATCGTGCTCAGGCACTGCATGGCGAGGACGAACCACAGCATCAACGAGATGGCGGTCAGCGGCGTCCACACCTTGCTGCCGTCGGGGCGACGATCTTCGCTCATCGCCTTGGTGAGGTCCTTGGTGTTCTCGCTGGTGCTCCCGACGCTGTAGGTGATTCCGAGCGTGCTGACGAACACCTCGCGCGCGGCGAACGCGCTCACCAGACCGACGCCCATCTTCCAGTCGTAGCCGAGCGGTCGCACGACCGGTTCGATCGCGTGGCCGACCTTGCCGGCGAAGCTGTGCTCGATCTGCGCGGCCTGCTGCTTCGTCTCGTCCATCTGCGGACCAACCGGCAAGCGCGGGTAGTAGAGCAGCGCCCACAGGACGATCGAGAACGCGCAGATGGTGGTGCCCGCGCGCGTGACGAACGCCTTGGTGTTGGTCCAGACCTGGTAGAGCACCTGCGAGGCCTGCGGGCGCTTGTAGGTCGGGAGCTCGAGGATGAACGAGCTCCGCTGCCCGCGGTCGAGCCGACGCTTGATCAGCAGCGACGTGAGCACCGCGGCGAGGATGCCGAGCGCGTACAACCCGAAGAGCACCAGCGCCTGCTGCCACGCCTTGGCTCCCGGCAGGCACGCCGCGATCAGCAGCGCATACACCGGCAACCGGGCGCTGCAGCTCATGAACGGCGCGACGAGAATGGTGGCCAGGCGATCGCGTCGCCCCTCGATGGTGCGGGTCGCGAGGATGCCGGGGATGGCGCACGCGAACGAGCTGAGGAGCGGGATGAAGCTCTTGCCGTTGAGGCCGACCTTCGACAGCACGCGATCCATGAGGAAGGCTGCGCGCGCGAGGTAGCCGCTGTCTTCGAGCGCAGCGAGGAACAAGAACAAGAGCGCGATCTGCGGCGCGAACACCAGCACCGTGCCCACGCCGGCGAAGATGCCGTCGGCCACCAGGGCTCGGATGGGGCCATCTGGCAGGCGGGCGGCGACGTGCAGGCCGACCCACGCCACGCCGTCCTTGACCGCGTCCATCATCGGCTTGGCGAGCCAGAACACGGCGGTGAACAGCGCCGTCATGATCAGCCCGAACACCACGAGGCCGAGCACGGGGTGCATCAGCACCGCGTCGACCCGCTGGGTGACCGTTCGGGCGGGGCGTGTCGACGACTCGCGCACCGACTTGGACACGACCCCATCGATCCAGCGGTAGCGGGCCTCGATGTCTTGTTCCGCGGGATCGATCCCGAGCGCCGCGAGTCGAGCGCGTGCCGCGGCGATCGCGTCCCCATACGTCTCGCGCATCGGGGCGAGATCCGCGCTCGGCTCTTCGGTGAGCAACCGTCGTGCATCGAGACGCGACGCGTGGGTCAGCGCGGCGATCTTCTCTTCCTCGGCGGCCATCTCGGGTGCGACGACGAAGTGGACTTCGGGCGGGGGCTTCGCCGCGGCGAGCGCGGCGCTGAGCGCCTGCACGCCCTCGCGACGATGACCGACGACCGGGATCACCGTGCACCCGATGGCGGCCGAGAGCGCCTTTTCATCGACGGGGCGGCCGTGCTCGACGGCCACGTCGGTCATGTTCAGCGCGAGCACCGTCGGCAGCCCGAGATCGAGCAGCTGGCTCACGAGGAACAGGTTGCGCGCGAGGTTGCTCGCATCGACCACCGCGAGGATCGCCTGCGGGCGCGTCACGTCCTTGCGTGTGCCGTGCAGGACCTCGCTCACCACCTGCTCGTCGAGCGAGACAGTCACCAGGCTGTAGGTTCCGGGCAGGTCGATGAGGTCAGCGACGCTGCCGTCGGGCATCTTCAGCTCGCCGACGCGCTTGTCGACGGTCACGCCCGGGTAGTTGCCGACCTTCTGCCGCAGACCGGTCAACGCGTTGAAGATCGTCGTCTTGCCCGCGTTCGGGTTGCCCACGAGCGCAGCGACGAGCTTCGTCGGCCTGTTCTCGCGGGCGGCGGACGCGCGTTGGGCTTCCGGCGCGGCCGCTTCGGACACGGCTGCCTCGGTGCTGGACCGAGCCACTGGGCTCATGACGCCTTCACCTCTCGGGCGTGACGAGCACGAGCGCGGCCTGCTCGGCACGCAGCGAGAGCGAGTACCCGCGCACGCGGAGCTCGATGGGATCTCCGAACGGCGCGCGCCGCACGACCTCGACGTTCACCCCGCGGCACACGCCCATCTCGAGGAGCCGACGCCGCACGTGGCCTTCACCGCGGACGGCCTGCACGCACGCGCGGCTGCCGATGGCGAGCACGTCGAGCGAATGAGCCTCTTGGGCGGCGCACGCAGCAGCGGACTCCATGCCCCACAATCTAGCGAAAACGATTTTCAATATCAAACGGCTCGGCCGTTGGGGCCTGATTTCGGTCACCCGACGGCCGCTCGCGGCGCGGTTACCTCGTCGATTACCGAGCGGAACCGTGCGTGAGGATCGTACGTCGCGAACGACGCCGCCACGCTGTTCGCACGTGTTTTGAAGCTCGCGTCCCGCATCACCCGCTCGACCGCGGCGCGGACCTCGACTGGGGTCACCGTCGAGGCGCGCAGCACCACCCCGACCCCTGCGTCTCGCATCGCGATGGCCGCCATGAACGCGTCGAGGTTCGACGGAATGCCGACGATGGGTGTGCCCTCGGCCAGTGCCTGATACCCCGTGCTCGCCCCGCCGTTGCAGACGACCACCGCTGCCTTCCTCGCGGCGAGGTCGCCTGGGATCATGTCGACCACGCGCACGTTGCGGGGCAGGTTCCGTGGCGTGACCCGCGCGGCGGTCGAGAACACCACGTCCACGTCCATTCCGCCGAGCGCCTCGAGCACCGGCGGAACCGCGTCGATCGCGCCGGACGAACCGAGCGTGGCGTAGACCATCGGCCGATCTCGTCCGAGCTCTTCCCAGAACGCGGGCAGGGGGATCCTCGGCGACCACAACACCGGCCCGAGGAACGTCTCGTGCGGCGCGGTGTGGGTCAGCGGGGTGATCGAGGGATCGTCCGGGAACAGCACACGGTCGCCCCAGCTGATCACGTCGATCAGATCGCCGAGCACGGGGAGGCCGTGTTCTTTGCGGAGCTCGTTCACCGGCGCGACGAAGTGTCTGAGCACCTTCGGCAGCGCCATCGGGAAGTACTTCTCGGCCAAAGTCACCCCGAGCAGCCGGACGATCGGATGGTCGGGAACCGGGAGCTTCTCCCGCGTCGAGCGTCGGCTCCAGTACGCGTCGATGAGGCTCGCGCACGGGACCCCGAACGCGGGCGCGGAGATCGCCGTCGACCAGCGCAGATCGGAGACGACCAGATCGGGCTGGATCGCGTCGTAGAGACGCAGCTCCTCGGCGACGTACTTCGCGAGGAACGGCTTCTCGTAGATGCGTCTGCCCGAGGCGACGGCGGCATCGACCTTCTCGGGCGAGAGCGAGTGGATGGGCCAACGCTTGAAGCTCGTTCCTGCGAACAGGCGCTCGTCGAACCGCGCCGACGCGAAGTGCACCTCGTGCGTGCGTCGATCGAGCCCGCGCGCGAGGACCACGAGACGAACGACCTGCGACCAGGTGACGGCCTCGGCGACGAACAGGATCTTCTTCCTCTTCATGCCACCCTCCGCGAGAGAAATGCTCCGGAAGCGAGCGAGGCCAGCCCGAACGCCAGCAGCGCGAAACACGCCGGCAAGAGCTCGCGCGTGGGCAGCCCCCGGAACGTCGCGCCCTCGAGCGCCATGATCCCCCACTTGACCGGGCTCGCCGACGACAGCGTCCGCATCCACTCGGGCATGACCGAGAGGGGGACCATCGCGCCGCCGATCATCGCCATCAGAAGCAGCGTCGCCCACGCAGCGCCACCGACTGCCTGCTCGGTGCGACCGAGCACGCCGAGGAGGACCGTGAGGCCGCCGAAGCAGATCGCGCATGACGCGATGGCGAGCGGCAACCCGCTGAAGCGCTCGATGCGGACGTCGAACAGCACTCGGGCGATCAACACCAGGATCGTCGCATCCACCGTGCACGCCACGACCACCGCGATCAACTTGCCGACCAGCAGCGTGTGCAATCGCACCGGCGCCGCGCGGAGCCGCAGGTGTGTACCCGAACGTCGCTCGGCCATGCTCGCGGCGGCGAAGGCACCGGCGCATCCGATGAGGCCCCAGAGCACCGCGGCGGGGAACGCAAGCTCGAACCCGGAACGAGGCGCGGTCCCCGCGACGGACCGACGCGAGAGTGGGACCGCGCACCCGTTCGCGAGCCCTCGGGTCAGCGCCGCTTCGACGTACGCGCCCTCCGAGCCGCGGCTCGGATCGACGGCGAGGTCGATCGGTCGGCCTGCAGATAGCTGCGAGAAGCCGGGCGGAATACGGATCGCCGCCACGGCTTCGCCCCGGCGCACGCGAGCCTCGCCCTCCGCGGCGCTGACGTGCACGAAGGTCACGCCGGCACCGCCCGCGGCTGTGAGCATTCCCGACGACGCCTCGCTCCGGTCCTCGTCCGAAGCGGCGACGATGATCTTCGTCGACGCACCGTGCGGGTAGATCGCGCCGAACAGCAGCGCGAAGGCGAGCGGGAACACACACGCCCAGAACAACGCGCCCTTGTCCCGCACGAGCAGTCGCAAATCCTTCTGCGCAATCGTCAAGGCGGGGCTCACGGGGCCCCACTTCCACGGAGCAACGCCTCGAGGTCCATCGTCCGGCCGAGATCCGCCACCGGCGCGTCGGCGATGACACGACCCAGAGAGAGCACCACTGCTCGATCGCAGACGCGCTCGACCTCGTCGAGGTGGTGCGATGCATAGACGATCGCCGAGCCCTGATCCCGGTGCGCCGCCACGCCATCGAGCAGGTGGCCGCGAGCGTTCGCGTCGACGCCGACGGTCGGCTCATCGAGCAGGAGCACCGAAGGCGCGTGCACGAGAGCGGTCGCAACGTGCAGCCGGCGCCGCATTCCTCCAGAGAACGTCGACGCGCGATGCGACCGACGGTCGAAGAGCCCCGCGAACCTCAATCCGTGCTCGACACGGTCGCGCATCCGCGCTCCGGACAACCCGTGCAGGCGAGCGAAGAACACCAGGTTCTCTTCCGCCGAGAGCTCGTCGTACACGGCGGTCGCCTGTGGCGCGAAGCCGACGCGTGCGCGGACCTCGGGCCGGGTCGGATCGGTCAGCCCGTCGACCGTGATCTCACCCTCGTCGGGGGTGAGCACGCCCGCGAAGAGGTGCATCAGCGTCGTCTTGCCCGCGCCGTTGGGCCCGAGCAGCGCGACCACCTCACCAGGACCGACCTGGAAGTCGACGCCATCTACGGCCACGTTCGTCCCGAGGCGCCGCTTCACCCCTCTGGCCACCAGGCTCGGGCTCATTCGACAGAGATTCGACATGTGTTTCCAATTCCGGGTTGACGCAGGAGAACCCGAGACTAACATTGGACAGAGGTTAGTCAACGGAGGTTCGGTGCCAATGAGCTTCGACGTCGTCCTGGTGGGGGGCGGATTGCAGAGCGCGCTCGTCGCGCTCGCAGTCCTGGCCAAGCGGCCGACCGCGCGTGTCGCGCTCGTCGAGCGAGCCGAGCGCCTCGGGGGCAATCACACCTGGTCGTTCCACGCGGGCGACGTGCCCGCTGACTCGCGCGCGTGGGTCGACCCGCTCGTCGTCGCCCGTTGGAGCGGGTTCGACGTGGTCTTCCCAGAGGTCCGTCGCGGCTTCGACAGCGAGTACGCGTCGGTCGACTCCGCGCGCCTGCACGAGGTCGTCACCGAGGCGATCGCGAAGAGCGCGGGCTCGCGCATCTTCCACGGCGCGAAGGCGACCGCAGTGCTTTCGAACGAGGTCCTCCTCGCCGACGGAACCAGCCTGCACGCTTCGCTCGTCGTCGACGCTCGCGGTCCCGGGGAGTCTCAGGACTACCTCGATGTCGGCTTCCAGAAGTTCGTCGGCCTCGAGCTGAAGCTGAAGCGCCCCTCGCCCATCACGCGACCCCTCCTGATGGATGCGTCGGTCGCGCAGACCGACGGCTTCCGCTTCTTCTACGTCCTGCCGTTCACGCCTGATCGTGTGCTCGTCGAAGACACGTATTTCTCCGACACCCGCGACCTCGACGCCGCATCCCTTCGGGCGGGCGCGCTGCTCTACGCAGAGCAGGCGGGCCTCGACGTCGCCTCGGTCGTCCGCGAGGAGGGTGGTCAGTTGCCGCTGCCGCTCTCCTGGTCGTACGCACCGAGCGAGCAGTCGCCGCTCGTCGCGGGCTTTCACGGTGGGTTCTTCCACCCCACCACGGGGTACTCGTTTCCGGTCGCCGTGCGCGTTGCGAGGCACGTGGCCGAGCAGCTGGGGGGCGACGTCTTCGGCGCCGAGTGGCGCACCTTGGTTGACCGCCACGCGCGTCAGGTGCGCTTCGCGATCATGCTCAATCGCTTGCTGTTCGGGGCCACGCCGCCGCACCACCGCCGGGACGTCCTCGAGCGGTTCCACAGACTGCCCGAGGCGACGATTCGTCGCTTCTACGCCCTCGAGACCACCGCGGCCGATCGAGCGCGGATCATCTGCGGTCGCCCGCCCCGTGGGGTTTCGCTGCATGCCGCCCTGGCAGAGCTGACGAGGAGGATGAGTACGTGAGCGCACATCCCATCAACGAGACTCCGGTCCCTGCGCTTCGCGCGATGCTCGACGAACAGCTCGACACGCGCGAGCTTTCGCGCGTGCTCGGCCTCGACGACCAGGCCGCGCTCCTGCTCGCCCGTCGTGTGCTGCAGCCGCCGCTCGCGGACATGTTGGCGCGTCCTGGCAAAGAGGTTCGCGCGCGCCTCGTCGAGCACTCGTTCGCGGTCGCCCGCGCGGTCGCTCCGTGCACCTGCGCGAGGCTCCCGGAGGAGGTGCCGCTCCTGGTCGAGATGCTCCACGCCGGCTCGCTGGTGGTCGACGACATCGAAGACGAGGCCGTCAGTCGCCGCGGCGCGCCGGCGCTTCACCGCACGTGGGGCATTCCGATCGCGCTCAACGCGGGGAACTGGCTGTACTTCTGGCCGTTTCTCGTGCTCGGCTCGTTGCCGCTCGATCGCGGCACATCGCTCGCGATGCACCGTCGCATGAGCACCACCATGGTGCGCTGTCACCAGGGGCAGGCGCTCGATCTCGCGGTGCGAATCCACGACCTCTCCCAACACGAGGTTGCCACCGCCGTCGACGCGACCACCCGCCTCAAGACGGGCGCGTTGATGGAGCTCTCCTGTACCCTCGGAGCCATCGCCGCGCACGCTGCGCCGCCGACCGAGCGCGCGCTCGCCACGTTCGGCCGCGAGATCGGGGTCGCGTTGCAGATGTTCGACGACCTCGGCTGCGTGCTCTCGCCCGCCCGCCGGGGCAAGGCAGAGGAGGATCTGGTGGCCGCGCGACCGACCTGGCCTTGGGCCTGGCTGGCCAGGAGCCTCGACGAGACCACCTTCAAATCGCTTCAGCGACAGGCGTCGATCGCGCACGCCACCGGTCGTACCGACGCACTCCTCGAATCACTTCGCATGCACTGTGACTCGTTCCGGCGCAAGCCTCGCGAGCACCTGTCGGCCGCAATCGCCGGTCTCCGCAATTCGATCGGTGACCACGCTCCGCACGCGGTGGCCGCCCTCATCACCTCGCTCGAGCGCGACGTCCGCATGTTGGAGCACGCATATGCCTGATCCCATTCCTCGCATTGCCGTCATCGGTTCCGGCTTCGGCGGTCTCGCCGCGGCCATTCGTCTCCAAGCCGCTGGCCTCCAGACGACCATCTTCGAGGCGCGCGACATGCCCGGTGGCCGGGCGTACGTGTACGAGCAAGACGGCTTCACCTTCGACGCCGGACCGACGGTCATCACCGCGCCGGAGTGCCTCGAGGAGCTGTTCACGCTCTCGGGCCGCAAGATGAGCGACCGCGTCGAGCTGTTGCCCGTCAAGCCGTACTACCGCCTGGTGTGGAACGACGGCGACACCATGGACTACGACGGCGACCTCTTCGATGCGATCCACGCGCGCGACCCGAAGGACGCCGAGGGCTATCGCAAGTTCGTCGAGTACTCCAAGCGCGTGTTCGACATCGGCTACTCCGAGCTCGTTCACGTGCCCTTCTTGCGGTTCATGGACATGATCCGCTGCGCACCCGACCTGATGAAGCTCGGCGCGCACCGCTCGGTCTACGACACCGTGGCGAAGTTCGTGAAGGACGACCACGTGCGCCAGGCGCTGTCGTTCCACTCGCTGCTCGTCGGCGGAAACCCATTCGACACGAGCGCGATCTACACGCTCATCCACTACCTCGAGCGCAACTGGGGCGTGTGGTTCCCGCGCGGTGGCACCGGCGCGCTGGTGCAGGCCCTGACAGAGCTGTTCGTCGAGATCGGCGGCCAGATTCGCCTCTCGACCCCTGTCCGCAAAATCGAGGTCGATCGAAGCCATGGCATCAAGCACTTGATCACCACCGACTTCTCCCTCCGCGAGCCGTTCGACGCCGTGGTGTCGAACGCCGACCTTCACCACACGTACTCCAAGCTGTACTCCGAAGAGCCCGCCGCGCGCTCGACCACCCGGAAGCTCGAACGCTCGGACTGGTCGATGTCGCTCTTCGTCCTCTACTTCGGGACCGACGTTCCGTACGACATCGCGCACCACACCGTGGTGTTCGGTCCGCGGTACGAGGGCCTGCTCGACGAAATCTTTCACGGGCCTGCGCTGCCGGACGATTTCAGTCTCTATCTCCACGCGCCGAGCGTCACCGATCCGTCGCTCGCGCCTCCGGGGTGCGGCGCGCATTACGTGTTGTCGCCCGTTCCCCACCTAGGCAACGCGCAGGTCGACTGGGACGCGGAGGCACCCGCCTACGCCGACAAGATCCTCGCCTCCCTCGAGCGCGTGATGCCCGACGTGCGCAAACACGTCGTCACCAAGCGCTGGTTCACCCCCAACGATTTCCAGCGGACCCTCGGCGCGTTCCAGGGCTCGGCGTTCTCGCTCGCGCCGCAGCTCACGCAGAGCGCGTGGTTTCGACCGCACAACCGAGATCCGAAGATCCCCGGCCTCTACATCGTCGGCGCGGGCACCCACCCCGGCGCGGGGGTTCCCGGCGTCGTCAACTCGGGCAAGGCCACCGCGGGCGTGCTCCTCTCGGACTTCGGCATCGGCTCCATGCTCGAGGCGGCAGAGTGATGGACGCCGGGGCCATCACGATCTCGCGCGACGTCCTCGCCGCGAAATCGAAGAGCTTCGCGATGGCGGCAAAGCTGCTCCCCGCCTCGTGTCGCGACGCGATCGCCGTCGTCTACGCGTGGTGTCGCCGCGTCGACGACGCCATCGATCTCGCACCGCAACACGAGCGTCCCCTGGCGCTCGCACGCCTGCAGACCGAGCTCGATTGCGTCTACGCCGGCAAGCCGGTGAACGATCCGGTGGTCGACGCGTTCGCCGAGGTGGTGCGCGCGTTCCGCATTCCCCGCCACTACCCCGAGGAGCTCGTCGAGGGCATGGCGATGGACGTGGCGCGCACGCGCTACGCAACGATCGATGAGCTCCTCCTCTACTGCTACCGAGTCGCCGGTGTGGTCGGCCTCATGCTCTGTCACGTCATGGGTGTGACCGATCCGCGTGCTCTCCGAAACGCGGCGCACCTCGGCATCGCGATGCAGCTCACCAACGTCTGCCGCGACGTCGACGAGGACCTGCGCGACGGGCGGCTCTACCTCCCCATCGATTCGGCCGCCGATCGACTCGAAGGGAGGGAGTGCCGGCGTGCTACGTGCACGCCGGCAGATCGACCCACGATGATCCGAACGGTCGAGCGCCTGCTCGACGAGGCCGACCGGTACTACCGATCGGCCGACCGCGGGCTACTCGCACTCTCGTTCCGTTGTGCGCTTTCGGTCCGCGCGGCTCGGCTCGTGTACTCCGCCATCGGCGCGCGCCTGCGACGCCGCAGGTGCGATCCGTTCGGTCACCGAGCCCACGTCTCCACGTTCGCCAAACTGGTGCTGGTCTTCTTCGCGTTCGTGCTCTCGGTCCTCGAGCTCCCTCGCCGCATCGTGCGGCGGCGGCGCCCGACCGCGCCCGATCGCGTGCTCGGGTTCCCCAATGACGTCATTCCCGTCTGACTCGACGCTTTCCGGGCCGGTCGTCGCGCGCAAAGGCCCGTCGACCTATCGATCGGACCTCGCGATCTACTTCGGCCGGTTTCGCGAGTTCGATCGCACGGACTGGCTCGTCTACGTCTCCTGGGTCGGCCTGATGATCGGCCTCGCAGCCTCCACCGGCTCGTTCCTCCTCTTCGGCCGCTCCAAGGGCGTGACCTACCCGGCCGAGGCCTGGCTGGTTCCGATCGGAGCGGTCCTCTTCTCGATCGCGATCGCGGTCGACACCATCGGCCACCGAACGGTGTACAAGGAAGTACTCAAGGGGGCCGAGGGACTCGTGCACCACGTCACCATCGCCTGCGGAATCGGTTCGTGCGTTCTGCTCTGCGCGGCGTGGAAGTCGCCCGCGCAGCTGTGGATCCCGGCGATGGTGCTGACCGTGCTCTCGTTCGTCTACAGCCTCGTGGACGAGGTGTTCCACTGGTACCGCTACGCCAGCAAGCAGTCCGACCGCGTCGAGATGTGGAGCCATGCGCTCATCCTCGTCGGTCACGGAACGATGATGCTCGGGTGGTGGCGCTGGTTCTTCCTTGGTTATCCGGGCGTCGACCAGACGGTGCGCCTCCTAGGGGGCTCGTGATCCGCACTCCGCACACCGCGCCGCTGTACCGCATCCAGGCCGTCGCCAACGCGACCGGTGTCTCGGAGCACGCGCTGCGCGTGTGGGAGCGTCGTTACGGCGAGATGGCCTCCTCGCGTTCGCCCGCGGGCTACCGCCTGTACACCGAAGAGGACGTTGCCCGCATTCGAGTCATCAAGGAGCTGCTCGATCAAGGACACGCCATCGGTGAGATCGCCACGCTCGCCGTCAGGGATCTCGAGAGACTGCGCGACCGCGGCAAGGGTGCTGCAGCGCCGGCCCTGCCGCAGCCGATCGCCGAGGTCGCTCGCAAGCGCTTCATCGACGCCATAGCCGCCCTCGATCCCGAGGAAGCCCAGCGCGTCGCTGCGTCTTCGACCGTCGCGTTTCCCGCCTACGAGCTGATCACCACCGTCATCAGCCCGATTCTCCGCGAGCTCGGCGAGCGGTGGCAGAGCGGGCAATTCAGCGTCGCCCAGGAGCACGCAGCGAGCGCCATCATTCGCAACCAGCTCGGTGAGCTGTTGCGCATGACGCGGCCCACCGACAATGCCCCCACCATCGTCGCGACCACGCCCGAGGGCGAGCTCCACGAGTTCGGAGCGATGCTCGCTGCCATCGCGGCCGGCACCGTCGGAGCGCGGGTGATCTACCTCGGGCCGAACACGCCCGCCGGCGATCTCGCATCCGCAGTGAAGAGCGCCAAAGCCAAGGCGGCCGTGATCTCGGTCGTGGCGATGGATCCAAAGAAGGCGCACGACGCACTCGTCACCATCCGCAAGGCGCTCCCGAAGACCGTCGCGGTGTGGGCGGGAGGCGCCGCGATCACGAAGCCGGTTCCCGCCGGTGTCACGTGGACACCCTCGCTCGACGACGTTCGGGCTCGCGCGACCGAGCTCTGATTGTTTTGTGCGGACATTTCAGCCGTGGCACACCCGCCAGCGCAAACACGGCGCGACGGACTGATCGTCAGCGCTCCCCGAACGAAACCCCGTCGTAGTCGCCCGCGGTGAACGGCAGGTCGAGCCGGGGCTCGCGGGGAAAGGCGCGACGGTACAGCGAGAAGCCGTCTCCGAGTCGACGCCGATCGAAGCGCGTCGGGAAGTAGTTCACCTGCATCAGCGCGGCGCCGATGCGTTGCTCGAAGGTCGACGCATCGCGAATCTCCTCGCGAGCTCCGTCGTGCAGGCATGCCGCGACGCAGCGGTCGAGCGCGTCGTCATCCCACTCGGAGGGCTCGTAGTCGTGATCCGCGAGGTCCGTCGCCGAGCAAGGGATCGGGTCGTTGTGCTTGCGCCACAGCGAAGCCTCGATACCGAGCGTGAACGGGTCGACGTAGACGCCGTTCAGCCAGACGTTCATGTGCACGTGCGGCGGCGTCCACGGGAACCCCGCGAGCGCATCGATGCCGCTGTACCCCGAGAGCGCGATCACCTCGCCGCGCTTCACTCGCTGCCCGGGCGTCACCAGCGGCCGGCTCAGGTGGTTGTACGTCGTCACCAGGCCGCGCCCGTGGTCGAGGAACACCTTGCGCCCGCCGCGATGGAACTCGCTCGAGACGCGCAGCACGAGCCCCGGTGCCGCGGCGACCACTGCAGTGCCCGGCGGCACGGCGAAGTCGGTGCCGTTGTGGCTGTCGTACGTGTTCTTGCCGCCGCGGAAATCGCGAACGTCGGTGACACGAACCGACCAGCCGAGCTCGGGCGGCGGCTGGTGGTAGTTGTATAGGTTGGTAATGGGAACGCGCCGGCCCTCGGGCGCACGCCCGAGCCAGAGCGGGACCGAGTAACGCGGTCGCAGCTGTCTCAGCGACGTGAGGTCGAACCGCGACTTCGGCGTGGTCGCGTCGCCGCGTACCGTGAGCATGGCCTCCCGAGCCGCTTTGCCGAAGGGGTAGAGGCCGAGGGCTTCGATCAATCCGATGCGTTCGCGCACCCCGGCACGATATCGCGTTTGCGACCTACGTGCGGCGCGGAGGCGGCTTCGGCGGACGGATGCTCTGGAGGGCGCCGGGGGCCAGCGACTCCGGAACCACGATCATGCTCGAGAGCGCGTCGAGCGATCCAGGACGCTGCAGCGCGAGCTCGTGGAGCTTGCGCGAGAAGACCTTGGCGTGCGGTCGCTTCTGCTTGTCGCGGGCCCATCCCTCGCGAACCAGCGAGGCCACCGCCGCGTCCACCGCGCGCACGTCCTCGATGGCCATCGCGGTGCACCCATCGAGCTCGCTGAGCAGCATGTGAGCGCTGTCGGACTGGAACGGCAGCCGACCGAGGACACAGTGGGCGAGGAGCGTGGCAAGCGCCCACACATCCGCGCGTGCCTCGCCCGGTTCACCGACGAGCTGCTCTGGCGCGAGGTACGCGAGCGGCGAGATCAGCTGATCGGGCCCCGCGCCGAGGTGCGCGATCCCGAAGTCGATCAACTTGGGGATCATCTTCCCCTTCGGATTGCGATGGACCAGCACGTTGGCCGCCTCGATCCGCAGGTGGAAGACGCGTTGCTCGTGTGCTGCCGCGACGCCTTGTGCGAGGAGCTCGACGAGGCGCAGCGAGACGCCCACGGGAAGCGCCCCCCTTCGCTGCAAGACGCGCTCGAGCTTCTCCGATTCGAGGAGAGGCATCACCACGTACGGCGTTCCCTCGTGCTCCCCTTGATCGAGCAGCTCGACGAGCGATGGCTGACCGAGGTTGCCGCTCGCCTTCGCGTCCCGAAGGAAGGCCTTCACGCCCTCCTGCGCGAGCGGCCAGGCCGGCTTGAGGAACTTGATCGCGCACTCGCGGCCGATCTTCTCGTGGCGTGCGCGCCAGACCTCTCCGAGCTCACCGTGCCCGAGCCGCTCGAGCAACGTGTAGCTGGTGCCGACTCGAGCGCCTGGTGCTGGCATGTGAGGTCGATCGTACACGAGCGCTTTCGATCCGATCGGGGTCGGATTCCCCGCCGGGGTGAGACTCCCCGTCCCCATCTTCGGATCCGCCGATTGCCGCGGAGATTCGCCGCGCCCGGCGCGCTCCTCCTCAGTGCGGCCGCTGGTTTGCATGAGCGCCAGTGCGGATTCCAGATGAGAACGAGCAATTCGCCGCGCCCGAGTCGCTCGGAATTTATTTCTTCGGACCGTTGTCAGACGCGACGGGGGCCCGGCGTAGAGATGGGCACGAACGACGACGCGACTCCCGAGTGATTCGGAGAGCGCGCGTCGCCGAACCAAGGGCGACCCACGAGGTCGCACACCCGGAGGTATGTCATGAACGCCCGTCGTATCGTCTCGCTCTCGTTCCTCACCGCCGTCTCCGCGCTCCCGCTCATCGCCTGCACCGCGCAGGATGGCTCGCCGGAGCTCTCGCAGGGCAGCGCCCCGCTGATGGCGGTCGACATGGACCCGAGCTTCGATCCGCTCGAGCCCGCGCCCCCGCCTCCGGCGCTGACGACGCAGACCCTCGAGATCGGCGACGGCTGGCGGAAGATCCGCGTGTTCGGCAACGCGACCGACGCCGACACCGGTGTCGTGAAGGCCGTCGACCGCGTGCTCGTCGTCATTCAGGACAAGACCAAGATCTCGAGCGCGCCTGTCGCGAAGTTCGTGAAGACGGGAGTGACCGCCGAGCTCGCCGCGGCCTCGACGTCGACCCTCAGCAAGACCGCCCTCGCCGCGCCGACGGTCGAGGAAGAGAGCACGCTGATCATCGACCAGGCCGCCGCCGACGAGGCGCAGGCCCAGCAGGACTCGGGTGTGGCGATGTTCTCGCTCTGCCCCGACTACGACAAGACGTTCCAGAAGACGCTCTCGACGAACAAGACCTACTCGTACGCCAACAACTTCGGTTCGGGTGACTTCACGGGCGCGCTGAACGTGTCGGCGAACCTCGTGGCGAACCTCACCGGCAAGATCGTGGTCCGGGTGAAGCGCAGCCTGTGCGTCCCGTATGGTGTCGACTTCAAGTACGCGCAGATCACCGGCGCCGCGACGGTGAAGGCCACCGGCAAGGTCGACGGCAACTTCACCAAGGCGTTCCACTTCGACAAAAAGCTCGCGCAGCCGCGGATCGCCGAGCTCCCCTTCAGCATCGGCCCCATCCCCCTCGACATCCGCTTCTCCGCACCGATCCACATCGGCCTCGACGGCAGCGCGAAGGCGGACGTGAAGTTCGACGGCGCCGCGACCGGCAACGGCAACTTCGACGTCATCTGCAAGAAGACCGGCTGCACCGGCAGCAAGTCCGCGACCCTCGGCTGGACCAGCGGCACTGCGCCGACCGTCTCGCTCAGCGGCCGCGCCGACGTCACCCCCTACGCGTACGCCGGCATTCACGCCAACGTCTACACGGACTGGATCGGCTACGGCGAGGTCGGCCTCAAGGCCAAGCTCAAGGGCGAGCTGTGGGGCTACTACGGCAACGCGTGCGGCGACGCGGACGGCAACGGCGTGAACGAGTTCGTCCAGGCCGCGGTGCTCGACGCGCGCGGCGGTGTCGACCTGATCGGCAAGGCCGGCTTCGTCGGCAGCAACTACGGTCCGTGGACCTATCCGCTGCTCGACAAGCACCTCGCCTACTACGACCTCATGCCCGGTGGTTCGACGGCTGCCTCGGCCATCGTAACCCTCTCGACCCCGATGGTGGGCGGCACGGGCGTCGAAGCGAAGGTGAAGATGCGCTCCTGCTGGCCCTGGGACGACGCGATGAAGTACCGCATCAACTGGAACGACGGCAGCGCGCTCGAGGACACCACCGCGACCGACCCCGATCTGCTTGCGACCAAGAGCCACAGCTACGCGAGCTACGGCGTCAAGACGGTCACGGCCACGCCGATCGTCGACAACAAGGGCCGCGGCCCCGGCAAGGCCGGCAGCGACACCATCAACCTCCAGCCGGTCATCTTCCAGCAGCCGGTCTTCACGTCGGTGCTGATGAAGTGAAGCACCCGCATCCCCGACCCGACGACGCCCACGTCACCTGCGAAGGTGGCCGTGGGCGTCACGGTTTTTTGTAGGAGACACCGATGGAACTCTCCATTCCAGTCGAAGGAATCAACCGCGCCGCGCTGATGGTCGACGTCCCCCGAGACCGAGCTGCGCGCGTGCGAGTGCCGTTGCCGCGGGAGCGCCGTCTTCGCGCGCGCCCCAGCGTTCTTGTGGTCGCGCAGCCCGGAACGGCCGCCGGCACCATGTCTCTCGACGAACACCGTGCTAGACGGCCGGCCGTGTCGGATCAGGGGGAACTCGTTCGTCGTGCGATCGCGCTCGAGCCCGAGGCGGTGCGTGCGCTCGTGACGCTGCTCCGGCCGACCATTCAGGTCCGCGTCGGTCGGGCGTTGATGCGGACCATGCGCAAGGGGCGGAGCGCGGCCCAGGAGGTCGAGGACATGATCCAAGAGGTCTTCCTCGCGCTCTTCGACAACGACTGCCGGGCGCTCCGGGCGTGGGACTCGACGAGGCCGCTCGAGCCATTCGTCGCCATCATCGCCGACCACGAGGTCGCCTCGATTCTCCGCAGTGGTCGCCGCAAGCCGTGGCGCGACGACCACGACGGCGCGATCGACGTCGACACGTTCACCACCCACCACGGCAGCCCCGAGTCGATCGTGGGCACGACCGAGCTCTACGACTCCATCCTCGCGCGTCTTCGCGCCGAGCTGTCGCCCAAGGGGCTCGAGCTGTTCACGATGCTCATCGTCGAGGAGCAGCCCGTCGAGGACGTGTGCGCCGCGACGTCGATGAACCGAGACGCGGTCTACGCGTGGAGGAGCCGCCTCCTCAAGCTCGTGAAGAAGCTCGCGCTCGAGCTCTCGTCCACGGGCTCCGATCGAATGCGTGCGGCCCAGGTCGCAGAACGGAGGGCGCCATGAACGACGAAGAGATCCTCCGCGGCGTCGCCGGGCGCGCGAGAGAGCAGGAACAAGACGCCGAGCTCGCGGTGCTCGAACGCCTCGCGCGCGGCGAGCCCGTGGCCGAGTCAGAGCTGGCCGGCATCGATCCGGAGACCGTTGCGATGTTCCGGCCTCTGCCCCCGGCCGCCGAGCAACGCATCGCCGATCGCATCGTCGCGAGCAAACCGCTCGCAGAGGTTCGTCCGCTGCGCCCCGGATGGGTGAAGTGGACGCCGGCGCTCGCCGCCGCGGCCGCGCTGATCCTGTTCTTTGCCTGGCCGCGCCGCCCGGACGAATCATTACCAGTTTATGCATTCGAGCTCTCGGGCAACGTCGCCGAGCTGCGCGCCGACGGGCCGCAGGTCGCGTACGCGAAGGCGAAGCTCCACAAGGAGGCGACCCTCGAGATCGTGCTGAGGCCGGCAGACAAGGTCGCCGAGAAGCTCGCGGTCCGCGCCGCCCTCGTCCGTGGAGGCAAGGCGTTGCCGTGGTCGCCGCCGATCACCGTCTCCGACGCAGGGGCGGTGCGGATCGTCGGGCCGGTGAAGTCGGTGTTCCCCGACCTAGACGCACCCTGGGACATCGTCATCGCGATCGGCCCGGAGAGCGCGCTGCCCTCCACCGCGGAGGCTTTGCTCGCCGCCACCACGAAGGGCGCGAGCGGCTGCCGAATCGTGAAGGGCACCGTCGAGTTCGTCCCCTGATCAGGGCCCCCGCGCTCTGGTCGCTCGGGCGGTCCGGTCGACAGTCGAAAGTCGACAGTCAACAGGCGGATCGAGAGTCCAAGGGCGGTAGAGCGCGGTCACTGCGAACACGCGGTCACCGTCGGTTCTCCGTGCGAGATTTGTCCAGTACTCGTTCGCCAAATTGCCGCCGAACCGTGACGAGCGACCGCCGTAACGCGCGCACCTGTTTGGTAGAAGCACTTGAGCTGCCCGTCGTCCGTGAAGTGCCAAAGTCGACCGTCGTCGAAGGTGCCCTTCCTGTACGTCGCCAGCACCAGCGAGCGCCCGGACCATGCCCCAGCGCTGACCGTAAGGCCGTTCAGGGTGTGAACTGTCTCGACTGCGCCGGTGCCGAGATCGAGCTTCACCAGCCGAGCATCGTTGTCGCAGCCCTTTCCCACACGGCAGCCGTCAAGCACAGCGAATCCATGCTCGCGGTCACGATGCACCAGGCTGCTCGTTCCCAGCAGGGCCGCAAAGGTTCGCTCCGCTCCAGAGTCGTGCACGACGATCTCTTCCTCGGTCAGCATCACCCAAGACTCACAATCGCCCCCAATCGTCTCGTACTCCGATGCTGGGCGGGTAAGGGCGGTGATCGTCGCGTCGGGGGAGATGCAGATCCTACGCCCCCCGTCGTGGACGAACAGAGCACGGTCGGTGTGCCACCAACCGAGGTTCTTGAAGTTGTGTGCGACGATCGACACACCGGCACCTTCGAGCGAACTGCGAAGGATCGCGCCGTCCGACCCTCGGTACCAGAAAACGTTGCCCGTTCCCACGAACACCTGCGGATGCGCGCCATCGGTCTTGCCGATCGCTCTTCTTGCACCGGGTGATGCGAACGGCTGGACGACGACGTCGCTGCCGTCAACCCACGCAAGCATGGTGCTTGTCGCGTGGAGGCCTTCATCGCCCTTCACCCCTGAAGTGATCTCCCTTGGGCTCGCGCGTGGCACTGCCGCGGTGTCGTCCGGAACGATCGGCTCTTGCGACGGCGGTTCCGACTTGCATGACCGCGTACACGACGGGCAGAGAAGTGAGAGCGTGATCGTTGCGATCGGAAGAAGACGCTTCATGGGCTTATAGGCATCCAGCGGCAATCTCCCCGAAGGCCGGCGCCGACACTTCCATCGCCGATTTCTGAACCGGCGTGGCGGACTTCTCGAACGGTCCTTTGATCGCGTCCCACGTGGTCCGTCATCGCCTCGTCCGCGGCATCGCACGCGCGGAACCGAGATACGTCGTGCGGCGGATGGACCTGCACGATACCGCTCGCCCTCCGCGATGACGTCGATGGTGCCGAGGTTTGCGGCTGCAGCGAGCCGATCCGATTGCGTCCCGGACGCGGGGCCGTCTCCGCGCTCGGGCTTGCACGTCCAAAAATATCAGCTAGTATTCAAGTTCGATGGTGGAGCAAACCAGCCTGCGTTTTCCCGGCACCTGGGGTGGAGCGAGATCGGGAGCGGGGCGCCCGAAGGGCACGCGGCGCAGCGAACGCATGCCGCACACCGCGCGACCGGTCGTATCTCGGCACAAGCCGCACCACGTGACGGTCCGGGTGGCCCGCGGCACGTGGAACCTCCGCAGCCAGCGATGTTTCGGGCCGATTCGCCGCGCCCTCGTGGCGGTCGTCGACCGCGCCGGGTTTCGCGTGGTGCACTTCTCGGTGCAGCACAATCACATCCACCTCGTCACCGAGGCGAGCGACCGGTGGGCGTTGAGCAACGGCATGCGCGCGCTGCTCATTCGCATCGCCCGCGGCCTCAACGGCGTGATGAAGGCGCGCGGCCGCCGCTTCAGCGACCGCTATCACGAGCACATCCTCGCGACGCCGAGCGAGGTGCGAAACACGCTGCGTTACGTGCTCGGCAACCGCGCTCATCACCTCGTGCAGTGGGGCAAGACGCCCGTTCCCGACGAGACCGACATGTTCTCTTCGCTCGCACGCTCGGACGAGGCGCTCGTGCGCACGCCGGGCTCGTGGTTGCTGCGGGAGGGCTGGACCCGCGCCGGGCCCATCTGAACGACTCTCGGTCGCAACGCTCTGGCCCGGCTCGCTCCAACAGAAGATCACAAGGTCAGAAGTCCGTCGGTCGATCCATCGACGCAGTGACTCTCCCGTCGCCGTCGAAGGCCCTGGGCAGCCTCGTCGCCGCCAACGCTCCCATCCAGGGGGGCAGTGCACACCGAGAGGATGAACGACGTCGGAGCTGCGGTCGGCAGACCAACAACCCGTCTCGTCTCGCCTCCTCGCCTCCGTGGCTCCGTGGTGAATTTTCTCGCCGCCGAGCAGGAACTCGTTCCAGGATCGCGACCGGCGATTTAGAGCACACCGCCGCGCCAGGTACGGGGCAAGAGCAGATACGCGAGCAACAGATCGGAGAGCTCGTCGACGAACGCCGCGCGCCGATCGTCGGGCAGGGGCTCTTCGAGGAGCGCGATCGTGGTGTAGCGGAACGCGCGCACGACCAACAGCGCCGCCAGGTCGAGGTCGCGAGGGACCAGCCGCGAACGTCCGAGCTCGAAGAGCAGTCGCACGCTCCGCGCGGCCGCGACGTCGATCGAATGCGAGATGGCGAGGCCGGAGAGCCGCGGGACTTCGTGGAGCAACACGCGATTGAGGGCGCGTTTGGACTCGAGTTGTACCAGCGATTCGCCGACGAACGCCCGAACCAGGGCCGGGAGGTCCTCGGTGCCGAGGCGACTGGCGAGCTCGATCAGCATCCGCTGCTGCGTCTCGGTCTCGCGCTCGAGGATGGCGACGATCAGCGCGTCCTTGCTGGCGAAGTACTGGTACATCGAGCCCGGGCTGACCCCAGCGACCTCCGCGATGCGGGCGATGGTCGCCCGTTCGAGGCCCAACTCCGCGAACACGCGCGCGGCCGCTTCTACGATCGCACCTCGCGTCTCGGTGGAGCGTCGCTGCTTGGGGGTGCGCCGCGCGCCTTCGCTCATGTCCCACCATCCTACGGCAGGAATCCGAACGAACACGCCTGGTGACACCGGTCGAACCCTCGAAATGCCTTGAATCCGGCTGGTTTGGCCATCGCAGCGAACGCGAGTGGTTGAACGGCTCCCGGCGACACACCCTGTGCGACGCGATGAACGCAGCCACCGCTCTCCCTTTCCCCTCGCCCCTCGCCAAGCGCGCCCGCGACGTCGACGCCGACTTCGATCCGGTTCGCTTCACCACCATGTCGCGGGCGGCCAACGCCTTTTGCCGCGCGTGGTTCCGCTTCCAGCTCCGAGGATTCGAGCGCATTCCGGAGGGCCCGTGCCTCTTCGTCGCGAACCACAGCGGGGTCGGGCTCGCCGACGTCCTCTGTCTGCTCGGTGAGCTCGGCACGCGCTTCGGCCTCGAGCGCCGGGTCGTCGGGTTGATGCACAGCTTCCCCGTGTCGATCCCCGTCTTCGGCGACGTCTGGCGTGGCGTGGGCGCGGTCGCCGCGAGCCCCGAGGCCGCGAAGGCGGCGTTCTCGCGGGGACACGATGTCCTCGTCTATCCCGGCGGGGACGTCGACGCGTTCCGAGGCGTGCACAGGCCGCGCGACGTCGTCTTCGGCTCGCGTCGGGGTTACGTGCGCCTCGCGCTGGAGATGAACGTGCCCATCGTCCCCGTCGCGACGATCGGCACCCACTGGACGTACCTCGTGCCTCCGGGCGGCGAGGCGATCTCCCGGGCGCTTGGCCTGAAGGAGAGGGCGCGCCTCGAGACCTTGCCGATGACCGCGGGCCTGCTCGCGGCCGGAGCCGTCGCCGCGGTCGCTCCGTGGGCAGCGCCTCTCGCGCTCGCCGCTGCCTTGGTCCCCAACCCGGCGCGCGTCACCACCGAGCTCCTCGCCCCCATCGACGTGACCACGCGCACCGCTGGCGTGAAGGATCCTGGCGAGCGCATCGAGGCTGCGCACCGCCTCGTGCACGGCGCGCTGCAAGACGCCGTGAGCACGATGCGTCACGCCTGAACCGCGTAGGATGTGCCGATGAAGGGGCCGCTCCTCCCCGTGCTCTTCGGCGTGTGCGTCGCGATCCTGGTGGCCGTGCACGTCGCGTCGGGTGAGGTCACGACCTTCGACTCGCAGCACCACTTCCCGTGTTACGTACTCGGCGCGCTGGCCGCGGTCCCCTTCGGGTACCTGTCGCACCGGCTGCTTCCCGCGAGTGTCGAGGGTGAAACGGCCAACGGCGCCCGGGCGATCTCGGGAGCGATTTGGGGGTTCCTGGTGGTCGCGGGGCTCGCGTATCTCGCGATTGCCCTCATCGCGCGCCCAGGCTCGGAATCGCCCACCTCGGTCGAGTGTGTCGGGCAGAGGTCTTCGACTGGGTACAAGGGCGGGAGAAGGTTCACCGAGCTGACGTGCACGTTGGCCAGCGGGGAGCGCCTCACGACGACCGACAAGACCAACGCGCTACCCCTCGGCTCGTTCCGCATGAACATTCGCCGCGTGGCGCTCGGCTTCCATACCTACGATCCCGAAAGCGGCGTCGCAGCCCACGAGTAGCCGACGCGGATCAGCTGTCGACGACCTTGATCCGGTCGAGCGATATCCATTGCTCCTGGCCGTTCTCGAATCGCACGAGGCAACCTGCGGAGACCACCGCGCCGGGGTAACTCTGACCGTTGCCCCAATCGACCTGGACTCGTGCACCCTCTTTCGGGATGGAGGGACCCGCGGGCTCCGGCGGCGGCGCGGGGTGCATCGGAGGCCCGGGCGCGACCTCCGGTCCGGGCGGCGGCGGCTGGAACTCGATCGCGGGTTCGGGCTCCGGCGGCGGCTCTTCTTTCGCGATCGCCTCGCTCGGCAGGTCGAGCTTCACGAGCTCGATCGAAGTGAACGGATCGCATTCTGGATCGCCCGCCCACTTGGCCCGGACCTCCTTCGCGATCTCGTCGGTGGCCTTCTTCGAGCGAAGCGAGGTGAAGTACCGATCCTTCGCGAGCAGATCGCGGACCTCTCCCTCGACCATCTCGCGCACCTTGGACCGGACCTTGGCAGACATCTGCTCGAGGTCGACCGCACCCGTCGTTCCCATCGCTGCCGCGAAATCACCCGGCTCGTCGATGCGCAAGCGGACGACGCCCTTGATCCCGAGCTTCGCGCGGTTGCCGTGGTTGTCCTCGAGGACTCCGATCGACTCTTCGACGGGGAACTCGTAGCCGTTCTTCGAGACGAACCATCCGTCGTCGAGCTCTTCGGCCACGACGTGGGCGCCCTTCTCGAAGGTCGCGGTGCACGCGCCGAAGCGCAGGCCGTAGAAGGCGTCGTTCGACTCGACGTACAGCTTCGTGCCCTCGTCGATCGCCGAGCCGAAGCGGACGGCGAACGGCGAACCCTTCGGCCTGCGGACGTCCGGCGGTGCCGCCACGGGAACGGGCGCAGGCATCGGGCGGGGCGCAGGCATGGGTGCCGGCGCGACGGGAACGGGCGCCGGCATGGGCGCAGGCGCCGGCATGGGCGCGGGCGCCGGCATGGGCGCAGGCGCCGGCATGGGCGCGGGCGCCGGCATCGGCGGAGATGGATACGCCTGCGGCAAGTGCTGCGGCGCGACGGGGGGCGGCGGAGCCTGCGGGGGCGCGTACTGCGGCGGGGGCGCATACTGCGGCGGCTGCGCGTACTGCGGCACCGCTGCAGGCGGCGCGGCCGCCTCGGCCATGCGTGCGCCGCACGAGCCGCAGAATCGTCCGCTCCCCTCCGAACCGCACTGCGTGCACCTCGCCATCGAGGGGAGGATAGAGCTAGTAGCGCGGCCGTGGTGAAGGGAGTGCGAGGGTCAGCTCACGATCGTGAGACGCCGCTTGTTCTTGGACTCCGCCTCGAGACGGAGGGCCGAATCGGGGAGGCGCACGGTGCCGAGCGAGGGGGGCAGGGGGAGCTTCTGATTCTTCGCATAGACGGGGTGGCGGCCCTTGTCCTTGTACCAATCCGCCACCGACGCGTTGGCCTTCATCTGCTCGATGATGTTCCGCCAGCCGACCCCGGTGTTGTACGCGCAGAACGAGATCTCACCCAGCTGCGTGCCGTAGGGGATGATGCACATCTCGGTGCGGCGGAAGTCGTAGTTGAACAGGTCCTGGAACCACATTCCCGCGACGAAGAGCACGCGCCACTCGAACTGCTGCGCATCGGTCTCGAACTCGCCGACCTTCTTGCCGCGAGCGCCGATCTGCGAGGTGAACTGCCGGACCAGGTCGAGGAACCCGTAGTTCGGCGGCGCCTGATCGGGCTTGAAATTACGGAGCAACGCCACGAGGAGCTCGGCGGCCGTGGCTGCCTTGCCGTGCGCGCCGTCGGTGATCGACTGCACGTCGCGCATCAGCTGCTCGAGGTCGAGGAACCGGGTGAGCGGGACCATCTCCTTGGTCTTCTTGTTGACGAAGAGGATCGTGCCGACGCCGCAGTTGGGGTGGCAGCCGCAGTTGACCGCACCGAACTCCGCACCCTCGCCGAGCATGATGTCGGTGAGATCGGCGAACGGGGCCATCGACGAGAGCGGGAACCAGTCGCGGTGCGGCTCGATCGAGCCCATCTGGTTCTTCAGGTCCCACGCGAGGTGGCTCAGCGTGTAGCGCTGCGCGTGGCGCCGCTCGTCGGTGACGTCTTCGTCGCGGCCGGTGAAGGACACCGGCTGGAACGACACCACCGTGATCTTGTCGGCGTTCTCGATGGCGAAGTCGACGATCGGTCCGACCTGATCGTTGTTCACCCCGTTGACCACGGTGACCACCAGGATCACGTCGATGCCTGCGGCGTGGAGGTTCTCGATCGCGCGGAGCTTCACGTCGAAGAGGTTGCCGACCTTGCGGTGCGAGTTGGCGTGGTTGGTCACGCCGTCGAACTGCAGGTACGCCATGCGCAGCCCGGCCTTCTTCGCCTCCTTGGCGAACTCCGGGTCCTGCGCGAAGCGGATGCCGTTGGTCGCGCACTGCACCGCGAAATAGCCGACCTCGCGCGCGTACTTGATCGCGTCGAGGAAGTGGGGCGACAGGGTGGGCTCGCCGCCGGAGAACTGGATCGACATCTGCCGCTTGGGCTTGATCGAAACCGCGTCGTCGAGGATCTGTTTGACCTCGTCCCACTCGAGCTCGTGCACGTACCCGACCTGGTTCGCGTCCATGAAGCACGGGTCGCACATCATGTTGCAGCGGTTGGTCAGGTCGACCGTGAGCACCGCGCCGCGTCCGTACTTCACGCTCGAAGAGCCGTGGTTTCTGAGCGTGGTGAGCGGCGCGAGGTAGTCGCGACCCGGGAACAGCGACTCGATGCGCTTCAAGAACGCCGGGTCCATCGCCATCACGTCTTCGAAGTGCCCGTGCACCGGGCAGTCCTTCTGCATGACGATCTTGCCGTCCTGCTCGACGATCTTCGCGCGCACCTCGCCCGGCCGTTCGTCGACGTAGACGGAGAGATCCTTCTCGCCAGAGAGCACGGCGCTGCGGACCTCTTGCACGCATTTCGGGCAGAGCGAATCGGTCTCGCGAGGCCAGCCGAGCGTCGGCGCGGTCTTCTCCTTCTGCCTCAGCAAAGGCGCGGGAGCCCACTTCGGTTGGATCGGCTTACCCGGCAGTGCCTCGTTCAATTTCTGAACGGCGGGCCACGCGAGATCGGCGGCCTTGGTCAGCGCCTTCTCGAGGGCGAGGGCGAGCTGCGATCGGGTCTCGACGTTCGGCTCGACGACTTCAGCGACGCGCGCGGCAAAATCGGCCTTCGGCTCGGTCTCGTTGGTGTTCGCGGCCGGGGGCGGGGCGACCTTCGGGGAGGTGCTCGGGAGGTTCACCCGTGCGATGTTGTAGGCAGACGGTCGCGGCGGCAAGGCGTCATCGGGCGTTGACCGAACGCAAATCGCTTGGGACGCTCACAAAGAACGGTTCGAACCGCTGTGAGGTCGCTGTGAAGCTCGTCTCCACCTTGTGTCTCGGGTGTGTCGCTTTCGCGGTCTCCGCGTGCGGAACCGCCGCTCCGGCCCGGGTTGGAGCGCCGCGCGCCTTCGCTTCTTTCGCCGCCGTCGAGGCACGCGGATCGTTCATGCCCACGTCGCTCGACGGCGCGCGCCTGCTCGCGAAGAACGTCGAGCTGCAACTGCCGCGCGGGTGTCAACCGCTCGATGTCGACGGCTTCGTCCAGGTCGCGCACCTCGTCGACGACGCGGAGTCGGACTTCCTCGCGGGCTGCAACATCCTCGACGTCGAGGGCAAGGCGCGGCTCACGCTCATCTTGATTCGCCACCGCATCACGGTCGAGACGGGCGACGACGCCGCGGCCGCGCTGCGCCGCGTGTCCGGCACCATCGACGTGAAGACCACGACCGCCGGTCACAACGCCGGTCAGGCGATGGGCCCCGAGATCGTGGTCAGCACCAACGTGCCCACCGCCGCCAAGTCACGCCCCTCGGCGTCGATCTACTTCGGCGCCGAGGACGGCCTCTACGTGCTCTACGCGGAGGTCGACGGTGATCTCAAGTCCCTCGCCGCCTGGAGCGACACGCTGACCTCCACGTTGCGGCCCACGCCCTCCGCGCGCCCGGTGCGTTGGCGCGCGCCGACCCGCCTCGCACCGAGCGCCACCGCCGTCGGCAAACACAAGCTGAACCTCCCCGAAGGCATCACCGCCGTCCCCACCGCCCGCCGCACATTCGGGATCGTCATCGGCTCCGAGCACGATCCGCTCGACGTGAACGAGGCCCGATCGATGCTTCGTCTGCGCGACGACGCCGGCGTCGCGATGGGCGGCAACGTGTACATCGCCAAGCTGCTCGCGCCGATTGCACCCACGCCCGCCGCGGTCGCCAGGCTCGCGGCCGACGTGCGCGGCGTGCACGACCTCGAGACCAAATCGGTCGCGGCGAAGCAGTTCTCCGTCGCACGGGTCGACGGCACGCGCGAAGACGGCGCCCACGAGCTGTTCGCCGCGTTCGAGTCCACCCCCGGCGAGGTCACCATGTTCCGCATGGTGTTCTCCAAGGAGAAGTGGGCGGCCTACGAGCCCTACATCGACGCGAGCCTCGCGTCGCTCGAGCCCTCTCTCGGCGAAGTTGAGCCTTACTGACGGGCGGGCTGCTGGGCCGGTGGGACTTTCTCACCAGGCAGTCGCAGCTGGAAAGTGAGCGTCTGAAAAGCTGGCGGAGCCGTCACTTCCGGCTTTCTGAAGCAATTTCAAGTAGATGCCGCTCGGTTGCGGCAGTTTCCTGACCATGAAAACGATCTTGACCACGATCTTTATCGTGACCATGAAAACGATCTTGACCATGATCTTTTTCGTGGTCAAGATGTCTAGGTGAGCTTCCAGCCTCGCGACCAGGCATTGATTGACCGGGTGGCCGCAGCACTGAGTGCGCAGCCCATCACCGACACGACGAGCAGGCACGACTTCGAGCTGCAGTTCGCAGATGGCCGCCGTGTAGTCGCACGGATGAAGAGAGTGTCGACGACGCGCTCAGAAGATCTCATTGGAAGGGTGGCGGCTGGCGCGATCGAATTACGCGGGAGCGAAGCGCTTCCGCTAGTGGTGATCTCGATGCCACACGTAACGACTGGCGCCGCGACAGCGGTCGATGGTTTCGTACGAATGCATGACCTTCCCGTCGCCTGGGCCCTGGTGGGCGACGACGGCACCATTGCATTGCGGGCGCCACAGGTGGATGCGGAGATCCGCACGCGGCCACGCCGCCTCACTCGCCGGGTTCCGGTCGAAAAGTCCCCGTTCAGCGACCTGAATTGCTGGATTCTAAAGGTGTTGCTGCTGCGGACGGCGCCGGAGGATCTATGGGGCGGGGTTAGAACTCCTGCGTTCTCCCCGCAGGAGCTCGCGCGCGTCGCCAACGTGTCTACGGTGACCGCATACCGGTTCGTTCAACGCATGATCGGTGCCGACTTCGTTCGTGAAACAGATCGCGGGATCATCGTGACCCGACGTCGTGAACTCTTGGCGGCTTGGTTCGCATGGCATGCACAACAACGACTCGAACGCATTCCGGTCCGCTGGCAGCGCGGCAGCCCAGGCGCTCTGGAGGACGTGTTTTGCGACGCCGCGCGACTACGCTACTGCGTAACCAGCTTCGAGGCTTGTCGCGTGCTTGGCGTTCTTCACGCGACGTATGCAGACCGCGAGGTTCATATCGATGGCACGCTGATCGAAGCGCGAACGAGCTGGAAGCTCGATCGCTGCGACGAGCGCGACGCACATTTCGTACTCCTCAAGAGCCCGCTCACAGAATCTGTCTTCAGAGGCCGCGTAAAGCGACATGGGCTTTGGGTGGCAGATCCCGTGCAAACCGCTCTCGACGCCTCGCTCCACGCGGCGCGCGGCGAGGAGCAGGCTCGTTTCGTGCTACGAGACGTGCTCGGGTGGGGTGACACATGATCCACGACTCGGCGCTTCGGCTCGCCCAAGAACATTTGCTACGCGCGACTCGAGCACTCGGCCCATTCTCGGATCGTGCGATCGTGACCGGCGGTCTGGTCCCGTTCCTATCCCGGCGGTCTGGCGAGTTCGCCCCCACCGACCTGCCGCCGCTGGGAACCAGCGAGGTGGACTGGCTATTCCATCGCCCGTTGCCGAGCGACGGGCCTTCGCTACGTGAGGCATTGGAAGGCGCAGGCTTCGTAACACTCGATGTCCAATCGCTCGATCGCAAGCAAGAGGGGCCACATCTGCTGCAGGATAAGGCGTACGGTTCGAGGCGTGGGCCCGTGTACTTCGAACTGCTGACGCCACGACGCGGCTCGGGTGAACTCGATGTGGTCGATCTCGAGCCTCCGCGCGCAGGTTCTCGATCACATGGACCTGCTCACGTTCGAACCGATCGCGGTCGCATTGCGACAGGCGTCTGAGGGAGGCGACGAAGGGAGTGCGGTCCGAGTACTACTGCCCCAGCCTGCCTTGTATGTAGTCCAGAAGGTGCTTGCCCGAGAAACGGGGCGCCTTTCGAATTCGTCCAAGGCAGCGAAAGATCTGGCCTACATGTTCGATGTGGCGCTCCTCAGCAAGAGGCGTTGGAGCGAACAATGCGCGGTGCTGACACGTGCCGCCGAGTCTCGGACCGAGTGGTCGAAGCGAATAACACGGTCGATTGAGAAGCTGCGTACGCTCTTCGTAGATGCTGTTGCCGAGGGGCCGTTGGCCGTATCCAGCCAATACCGTTCTTCGAGGACGGCGGGTGCATCCGAACATGCGATCGCAGAACTCATGCAAGAGTTCGCGTCAGCGATCAATCCCGCATAGTCTTTGGGTCCCAGCGCAAGCACGTTCGTCCACTCCACTCGCCTCAGTTTCGCTGCAGGACGACGAACCCGCCGAGGCACATCTCGTCGAGGGTCTGCTCGCCGAGCTTCACGTCGATGGGGCCGGGGAGCTTCTGCTCCTGGAGCGCCTTGGCGACGTAGGGGTTGTCGAGCGAGTTGTCGTAGGTGCAGGTCATCTTCAGCTTGTCGCCCGCGCGGACCATCGGGAGATCGTCGATCGCGGTGTCGTACTGGTAGAAGCGCTGCCAGTTGAAGTCGTACTTCGGCGTGCCGAGCAGGCACTCGGTGGCGGGATCGTCGCCGGAGACGATCGAGCGTTCGACCTCGATCTTCATGTCGCGACCGACCCAGTGCATGTGCGCCGCGACCGAGTGGATGCGGAGCTCGGGCGTGATCTTGCCGTCGATCATCCCGGGGATGGTGAAGGTCATCGATTCGACGTGGGACTTGGCGCCGGCAGGGACGACGAACGCCGGACCGGTCGCGGGGTCGGCTGCGCTCGGCGCGAGCCCCGACTTCGCATCGCCCGAGTTGCCCACGAGGGCGACGAGCGCCTTCCACTTGGGAGCGGTGGGTCGCCTTCGGAGCTCGATCTTCGTCGTGTCGTTCGCGTCGACGACCGGGTGGTAGTGCATCTGCACCACCAACATCCCGTCCTTGGGCAGCTGCATCGCCGCCTCGGGACCGATGTCGAGCGGCTCCACGCCCGGCGCCCAGGCCATTAACAGACCAGCTCCCTCGACGTCCGGTCCGCCGAAGCAGGGGTAAGAGCCGTCGGCACCGGCCTTCGCGAGTGACTGACGCTTGGGGTCCACGTACACGAGCACGTGGTGCACCACGCGCGTGTCGCCTGGGATGATGTTCGCCCCATCGATCCAGGTGGTGTCGGCGATCTTCGGATCGACCGGAAAACACCGCAGCTCGTCTTTGGTTGCCTGGCTGACCTTGTACGGCGCGATGCCGATCGTGTCGGTCGCCCCCGCGAGGCGAGCGTCGGTGAAGGTGACCTTCGGCGGCGCCTTGGCCGGATCGCCCTCCGGGGTCCCGCTCTTCGACCACGTCGAGATGGTCGCGATCTCCGCGTCGCTGAGGCGGAGGTCGTGCTTGATCTTGAAGCGCGGCTTGCAGGTCGCGCTGTCGAACGCGCCCCACGGCGGCATCGCGCGGCTCTCGACCTTCTCGGAGAGCAGCGGTGCCCACTTCTTGGCCTGCGCGTAGGTCGATAGCGCGAACGGGGCGACGCCTCCGTCGTGATGACAACTCTCGCAGCGCTCACGCAGGATCGGCGCGACGTTCTCCGACCACGTCGGAGTCGAGGGCGTGGCCTGCTCCTTCGAAGAACAACCGAGCAACACTACGCCCACGACGAACAGTCTCGCCTTCATCTGCATTCCTCCCGACCGACCGACCGGGACCGTAACACGGCGCAATGCGATCGATCAGCTCTCGCTCGCGACCGCGAGAAACACCGCATCCGCCCAGTCGCTGCCGCCCTTGGGGGTCGGGTGGATTCCGTCTTTCGCGCGCTCCACCACCACGCTGCCGGAATCGTAGAATCCGCAAGGCGCGCTGTTCGCTCGCTCGACGCCGACGATGCCGGTCTCGCCCTTCCACAAGGGCGGGCTCACCCAGAGGCACGCACGAGGCGCGAGCTTCTGCACGATGGAGCGGACCCGCGGCGCGACCGCCTCGGGCGACGGGAGGAACACCTCGTTCGCGCCGAGCGCCACGATGACGACGTCGGGTTTGTGCACCACGAGGAGGTTGTCGAGCCGCTCGCCCTTGCTCCACGAGGTCGTCGAGGACGAGGTCCACGCGTCGTGCACCAGTGTGCCGCCGCGCGCCTCGACGAGCTTCTGCAGCCGCTGCGCGAAGCCCGCGTCGACCATCGAATCGCCGAACACGAGCACCTTGGTGCCCTTGGCGATCGCGAGGTGCGCGCTGGGCACGGGGGCAGGCATCGGCGCGGCGCTCGGCAGAGCCACCACACTGGGAGCAGCCGACGCCGAAGCGCTCGCGATGGGCACGTAGGCGATCGGCGGAAGCTGGAGGGGCGTGGCCTTTGCCTTGCGGCGCTTGCCCTTGCCGAGCACCGGCGAAGAGCCTCCCGCGGCGACCACCGCGAGGAGCAGGGCGACGGCGGTCGTGATGGTCAGGATCGTGGAGCGGCGGCGCATGGCATCCCGCGCAGCTCGCGCGTCGTCCATGGATGCATCAACGCGAGGAGCCACGGCGAGTTTCCTGCAAACCTTCGGAAGTGTTGGTAGCACGAGCCGGCGCCCTCGGCAGGACGGACGAGTGCCGAGCTACTCGAGGACGCGTCGTGTGTGCGAAAACCGTTTGACGTACCAACCGGCCGCGTCGCGGATGCGAACCCCCGGGCCCGTCGAGTCGATGACGTGCGTTGCGTCGACGTAGATGCTCACGTGCACGATCTCACTGCCGTCGGCACGGGTGAGGTAGAGCAAATCCCCGGGCAAAAGCCCTTCGCCGGGGAGCAGCCGGCGCCCCGGGGCGTTCGTGATGTCGGCCTGTTCGCTCACATTTCCCGTGAACTTCATGCCCAGCCCGTAGTTGTAGACCCAGGCGGTGTAGTTCGAGCAATCGAGGCCCGGGCCTTCGACCGGCTTCCACGCCGGAATGTGATGATTCCGGTGGGGCAGCCCGAGGTAGTGCCTCGCGACGCTCAAGATGCGTGCGCGTCGCCAGCTCGAGGGCGGGCATCCGACGGGGACGTCCACCGAGGGCATCGGACGAGCTTTCGGCCCCCAGATCATCCGCGTTGCGGAGGTGTCACCCGTCGGCCACTCGGAGACGGGCGTGTCCGTCTGAGGCAGCAGGTCGCGTTCCGCGAAGTCGACGTCGACGCTTCGGAGGCAATCGCCCGTCACCAGCGAGGCGATGGCTCGATCGATGGGGTCGGCCGAGGTGCCGCCGTCCTGCAGGGGTTCCTCAGAGTTGCCTTCGGGCAGCGCCGATGAGCTGCTGCACCCGACAAGCAGGGCAATCGGGACGGCCGCAATGCTCTCCAGCCACCGCATCGCCTCCAATCCGATGCGCGATGGAGCAGTGTCTCGCGCGACGGGAGCGCTTCAGCCGCCGTCGTTCGCGGCGTCGCTGCCGGCCTCGGCCGCAGCCTCGGCGGCGGTGCCTGTGTCGACCACCACGGGCGGCTCGTTCGCGGTGAGGAACGGGCAGTACTTCTCCGGGGTCAGCGCCGCGTCGCACGTTTTCTGGATCTCTTTGATGCAGGTGTCGAGCTCGCTCCGCGAGGGCTCTTTGACGACGTCCTGCACGCCGCGTCCGCACTGCACGTCGTAGAAGCGCTGGCAGCTCTCGACGTCCCCGTACTTCGCGGTGAAGTCGGGGAACTCGGTTGGGCAGGCCTTGGCCTTCGCGCAGCGCTCGCTCTCGACTCGACGGCACGCGTCGGTCGACCGCGCGTCGGATCCACACGCAGTGGCGTGGGCGCCGAGGGCGAGGGCGATCGTGAACACCGCCGCGACCCTGCTTACGGACCAGAAGCGTTTCATGCTCGTCGGTCCCCCTAGCACCGGCCGCGGCGCCGTGGCCAACTTGCCGACATCGCGATGTCTCTCGCCGGTTTCATCCTCGCGGCCGGGCTCGGAACGCGGATCGGCGCCTTGAGCCGGCTGCGACCCAAGCCGCTCTTGCCGATTGGCCTGGCAACCTCGTTCGCACGCGCCGTCGCGGCGCTACGCGAGGCAGGGGCGCGACCGATCGTCGCCAACGCTTCGCATCTGGCCGCTCAAATCGTCGAGGCGGGGCGTTCGCGCGACGTGGTCGTCGTCGTCGAGGAGGGCGGTCCGTACGGCACCGCAGGGGGCGTGGCGAACGCCCGCCCGCTGCTCGACGCCGACGCGGTGGCCGTGTGGAACGGAGACATCGTCGCCGAGGTCGACGTCGGCGCGCTGCACACGCTTCTGCGGCTGGCCTCGGCGATTGCAGCGCTCGCGGTCCGCGGACGAGAGCCGATTGGCGGGGGAAATGTGGGCATTTCGTCCGACGGTCGCGTCGTTCGGATGCGCAACCAGGGCTTCGCGGAGCTCGGGAGCGAGGCCTACGGTGCGTGGTTCGCTGCGGTCCAAGTCCTCGATCGCACGCTCGTGGCCCGCGCACCCGAGCGCGGCTGTCTCGTCGGCGACGTGCTCATCCCGGCGCTCGCCGAGGGCGCCCTCGTCGTCGCGATGGACTACGGCGGCCCCTGGCACGACGTGGGCGATCCCGCGAGCTACCTGGAGGCAAACCTGGCCGAGGCCACGCGCGTCGCCGCCGGAGCCGTGGTAGGTCCCGCCGTCACGTTGGAGCGTGTCATCGTCGGCGCGGGAGCGTGCATCGAAGGCGCGGGAGTCTTGCAGGACGTGGTCGTGTGGCCCGGCGCTCGCGCCGTCGCCCCGCTCAGCCGAGCAGTCGTCACCGGTGCGGGAGAGATCGTCTTTGTCGAGGGTTGACCGATGCCGTTGACGAGGCGCGCGCCCAAGAAGGCGAACATCCGCGTCAACGATCCTCGCCTACGGGTGTGGAACGACAAACCCGTGCGCAGCGGCGACTACGTTGCCTACTGGTGCCAGGCGAGCCGCCGCGCCGTCGACAACGTCGCGCTGGAGTACGCCATCAAGCGGGCGAACGAGCTCTCGCTGCCGGTCGTCGTCTACGAGGCGCTGAGGCCTGACTACCCCTACGCGAGCGACCGCTTCCACAAGTTCATCCTCGAGTGCGCCCGCGACAGCGCTCGCATCCTCGCGCAGCGCGGCATCGCGCACGGGTTCTTCCTCCCGCGCACGGCCGACGAGGCCAAGGGGGTCGCGGCGCAGGTGTTTGCGCGCGCCGCGCTGGTCGTCTCGGACGACCATCCGTCGTTCGTCTACCCCCGGCAGAACTCTGCCGCTGCGCGCAACGCGCTCTGCACCTACTTCACCGTCGACGACGCTGCGATCGCTCCTCTCGCGCTCATCCCCGCGCACGAGTCGCAGGCACGCACCATCCGCCCTAAATTGCGGGCTCTGCTCGACGAGTGGCTCATGCCGGTGACGCAGGTCACGCCGCAGATCGACCCGCCGGCGATCGACTGGCCGTTCGACCCGGTCGATCTCGACCGCGCCGATCTCGACGCGCTCGTGGCAGAGTGCGCCATCGATCACGAGGTTCGCGCGCTCGAAGACCGTCACGGCGGTTCGCGCGAGGCGTGGTCACGGCTCGCAACCTTTCTCGCGCGCGGTGCCAAGTCCTACGACGAGGGCCGCGAAGATCCGTCCGAGGACGGCACCAGCAACCTCTCCGCGTATCTCCACTTCGGTGCCATCTCCGCGCGCGCCTGTGCCCTGGCCGCGCGTGACGCCGGGCTCCCGCAGGCGTCGCTCGACGCCTATCTCGAGCAGCTGGTCGTCCGCCGCGGCCTCGCGTTCAACCACGCCGCGCGCGAGCCTCGTCACGCCATGTGGGAGGGGGTTCCGGAGTGGGCGCGCGCCACGTTGCTCGCACACGCCAAGGACGAGCGCCCCGACGCCAAGCCGCCTGCGTTGCTCGAGCGCGCCAAGAGTGACGACCCGGTTTGGAACGCCGCGCAGCGGGAGCTCGTGCTCTACGGTCGCATCCACAACGTCCTCCGCATGTTCTGGGGGAAGCGGCTGATCGCGCTGGTCAAGCGCCCGCGAGACGCGTTCGAGCTGGCCGTGCGCATGATGGACCGCTACGCGCTAGACGGTCGCGACCCCAACACCTACGCCGGCGTCGGCTGGTGTTTCGGCCTGCACGACCGCCCGTTCCCCGAGCGCCCGATCTACGGCACCGTGCGCCCGATGGGCATCGGCGCCCTCAAGAAGCGGTTCGACCCCAAGGAGTGGGCCGAAACCATTCCCATGCTGCCCAAGCGCTGATCACTCCGACGTAGGGGCGCCGCGGCGGTACCACGAGAAGATGATGAACGCGAACGCGCCCATCTGGCACAAGAGCACCAGCTCCAGGGTGAACGACCGCGAGAGCACGCTCGCCAGCGCGAAGGTCCCCGCGATCGCCGCGGCTGGAAGGAGCTTGCGATCGACCGTGAGCGCGATGACCGCGTGAACGATCGTCGTGGCGACGGCCTCGAGCCGGAGCTCGTCGAGCACCTGCACGTGGAGATACCAGGCTGCCGCTCGCAGAGCGACGGTCCCGGCGATGAACGCCTGCAGCACGTCGATCATCGCGCGGTTGTACCGCGTCGGCTCCACGCGTCGGAAGATGGCCGGCTTCGCCGCGGTGACGATGACGAAGGCCAGCGCGTTGAACCCGACTCCGACCAGGTAGTTCAACTCGAGGGCACCGCCGCGCGTGAGCTGCCCCATCGTCAGCGCTGCCGCGAGCAGCAGCACGCCGACCTTGGCTGACGCGAGGGCGCGGTCACGCGCGGAGACGCCGGCATCGCCCTGACGCGCCTCTTCTCGCAGGCGCGCGAGGTCGTCCTTTTGTCGCCTCCGCGCGGCCTCGAGACGTGCGCGTTGCCCTTCGACGTCGCCGAGCTCGTCTGCGTCTGCGAGCAGCGCGGCCGCGGCGTCGAGGTTTCCGTGGTGCAGCTCGGCGTCGAACATCTGCGCGAGCGCTCGACGCATTCCGCTGCGCGCAGCCTCGTTCTCCGGCCATTGCTCGAGCGCGCTACGGAAGCCGAACCGTGACTCGGCGAAACGCACGCGGAGCTCGTCGAGCTTCGCGCCGTCGGGCAGCGCGTTCAGCGTCGCGTTGGCGCGTGCGACGAGCGCCGTCGACGCGCGATGGACGAGGTAGCGCTCCAGCGAGCGACGCAGCTCGCCCACCGAGGCGAACCGCATCGATCGATCGCGATGGGTCGCCCGATTGACGATCGCGACGAGCTCCTCCGGGACGTCCGACGGCAACGTCACGGGCGGGGACTCGGCGACGCTCCGCAGCACCTCGGCGATCGAGGTGCCCGGGTGTCTTGGACGGCCCGTCAGCGCCTCGTGGAGCGAAGCCCCGAGCAGATAGACGTCGGTCCGCTCGTCGACCGGCTCGAGCGCGAGCATCTCGGGGGCCATGTACGCGGGGGTCCCCGCCAGGTTCGGGGTGCCCTGGCGGTCTTTGCGAACGGCGATGCCCCAGTCGAGGAGGTACACCTCGCCGAACTCGCCGATCATCACGTTTTCGGGCTTGATGTCGCGGTGCACCACACCCTCGGCGTGCGCGAACGCGACCGCGTTGCAGATCTGGATCAGCGTCTCGAGGTGGAACCTGAGCCGATCGCCGGAGACCTCGTCCCAGCGCGGGTGATCCGCCCGATGGAGCAGGGCAGACCAGGTCGTGCCGGCGATGCGCTTCATCACGATGACCGGCAGGCCCTCGCGATCGCGTCCGACCTGGTGCACCGGAACGATGTTCGGGTGCTCGAGGGCGCCGGTGATGCGCGCCTCGTAGAGCAGAGCCGAGGCCGAGTCCTCGTGGTTGCCGTTGACGCGCTTGATCGCGACGTCGCGGCCGATCGAGTGCTGCCGAGCGCGCAGCACGACGCCCATGCCGCCACGCCCGAGCTCCTCGACGACCTCGAGATCGCGGTCGTCCTCCCGCGCCGCCCCCGCCTCGCCGACCGACACGTGCGGCAGCTCGCGACCGCCGCTGACCGCGAGCTGCGTGCGCGCGAACGCCGTCGCGTCCACCCGAACGTCGGCGCGCGCGATGGTCGCTGCGAGCGGATCCGGCCTGTCGGAGCTCACCGAGGCAGCATACGGAAGGCGGGCCGCGTCATCGACAGATGCGGTAGCCGCCGAACGCAGCCTGGCAGGTCTGGCCCTTGGCGCACTCGGCGTTCGAGGCGCAGAGGCGGAATCCCGCGCAGAAGAACTGGCAACTCACGCTCGGCGTGCCGCCGAGCAGCCCGCCGAGGCAGCAGGTCTGGCCGGGGAGCGGGCAGCTCGCAGCGCTCGAGCACGCGAGCGTGGTGCCGCCACATTTGCCCTTGGCGACGCAGCCGAAGCCGCTCGGCGAGGCGCAACACTCCTGGGTGGCGGCGCTGCAGTAGGCACCACCGCAGAGGATGCCTCCCTCGGGCGGTGCATCGAAGCCGGTGTCGACACCGGTGTCGAACGGCGGGATGCCGGTGTCGGTGACACCAGTGTCGACGCCGGTGTCGAACGGCGGGATGTCCGTGTCGAGGACGCTGGTGTCGGTCGGCGGGATGTCCGTGTCGAGGACGCCGGTGTCGAACGGCGGAACGTCGGTGTCGACGACGCCGGTGTCGAACGGCGGGATGTCCGTGTCGGGGACGCCGGTGTCGAAGGGTGGAACGTCGGTGTCGAACGGCGGGAGGTCGGTGTCGATCTCGCCGCCGTCGAACGGCGGGAGGTCGGTGTCCTCGACCGGGGGGACGTCGACGAAGATGTCCGTGTCGGTGAAGTCGGTATCGAACTCGCCCGAGTCGAAGACGAACGTGTCGCTCACGCCGGTGTCGACCAGCACGCCGGTGTCGGCCGCGTCGTCGATGGGAGCGCCGGTGGGGTCGAAGTCGCCGAGGCCGCCACGGCCACAGCCGACGGCGAACATCGAACCGAACGTGACGAACGCGAACAGTCCAAGCGATGCTCGAGCCACAGCGACCTCCAAGTGCGGCGAGCTTAGCACCCCCGGGTGCGCTTGCCGCCGATCGCCGATGCGAGCACCCTCCCGCCGGTGATCCGGCCGAGCGTCCGCGCCAAAACGAGATCGATCGCGAGTCTCGCGGTGATTGCGGTTTCGTGCGCGCCCGCTCCCGCGTCCCAGCGGACGGCTCCTCGGCCGGAGGTTTCCCCGCTCGCCAGCGCGACACCTTCCGTATCCATCTCCGCCAGTGCTTCCTCCGTTCCGTCCGTCCCCGAAGAGCCTCCGGTCGCCACGGTCGAGCCCGCTGAAGGCGTTGGCCTCGCGCCCGGGCCCGCGGGACACCTCGGTGCCTGGCTCGCCCTCGGTCCCTTTCGGGTAGAGCCGTCGCTCGCGGACTTCACCGCCTGGCGTCCGCCGGTGCGCGACGACAAGGGAAAACCCGATCCGACGACCCTCGATGATCGCGCGCTCCGCCCGGCGTACGGCGCCTCCCTCGCCACCACGCGCGTCGACAAGTTCGTCAAAGGCCCGAAGGGCGGGTGGGGCGTTCAGCCCGCCACCTGGACGCTCGCGAGCAGCGGCGAAGGCGCCATCGATCTCGAGAAGGTCTTCGGCTCGCAAGGCAAGCCGGCGATCGCCTACCTCGGCGGTGTGCTGCGTGTGCCGAAGGCGATGCACCTGCTGCTCCTGGTCGGCAGCGACGACGGATGCGAGGTGCTCGTCGACGGCAAGAGCACGTTCTCGCGCGATGCTTCGCGTCCGCAACGCGACGACGACGATCTCGTCCCCCTCGACCTCGAGGCCGGCGACCACGTCGTGCTCTTCAAGCTGCGCCAACGCGACGCCGGCTGGGCCATTCGCGTGCGCCTCGTCGACGAGACGTTTCGCCCTCCCCACGGCGTGCGGTTGTTGTTGCCGTCGGCACCAGCCGAGGTCGCGACGTCGCTCGCGCGATCGATGAGCTGGGTTCGCCTGCTCCGCGAGCCGACCAAGACCGGATACGCGGTCGGAACGCTCGTCCGCTACCCCGAGGGCGCCCCGCTCGGAGTCCCGCTCTCGGCCAGCGCCGACGTGGTGCAGGGCACGACGACCCTCGTCGAGCCGCACCCGCTCGGCCTCGTGTCGATCGGACCTCGTGCCGTCGGCGAGCTCGCCGCCCCGATCGGCGTCGTCGAAGACCCGTCCGAGACACGCGTGGACGTGCACGTCGACATCGCGGGTCGCACCGTCGAGGGGCAACTCGCACCGCGCAAGCCCGTGCGGCTCGCCATCGCGAGAGCCCGGTCGGTCTACGACAGCCCTCAGCTCGGCAAGCTCCCGAGCGACGTGCGGGCGACCCTCGAGCACCTCGAGTCCCGGCTCGCGCAGCAGGTCACCCGCGGCGATCTCGACACGGCCGCACAGCTCGCGGACGCTGCTTTTCTCGATGCGTTCGTCGCCGACGCCGAGTCGGGCGTCGACCCGATCGCCAAGCGCAAAGGCGTGATGCGCCTCGCGCACGTCGCGCGCGCCGACGGTCTGCCGCAGCCGGTCGCGGTCTACGTGCCCAAGGGCTCGGGCAAGAAGCCCCTGTACGTCGGCCTGCACGGGATGAACGGCGGCCCGTTGTCGATGCTCCGCGTGTTCTTCGGCGGCGACGACGACAAGAAGTCGATGGCCGAGCTCGATCGAACCATGGGCCCGACGCCCCCGGTCGACGCGTACGTCATCGCCCCCCACGCGCACGGCAACGCGATGTACCGGCAGCTCGGCGAAGAAGAGGTGATGGACGCCATCGCCTGGGCGCGCGCGCGTTGGCCGGACATCGATCCCGATCGCATCTACGTCACCGGCTTCTCGATGGGCGGCATCGGCGCGGCGTCCATCCCTTTCCACCACCCCGACGTGTTTGCGGCCGCGCAGCCGCTCTGCGGCTACCACTCGTATTTCATCCGTCGCGACGTCGCCGGCCGGCCGAAACGCCCGTGGGAGCAGTTCCTCCTCGAGGAGCGCTCGAACGTCTCGTGGGTCGACAACGGCGCGCGTCTCCCGTTGTGGATCGTGCACGGCACCCACGATCTCCCCGAGGAGAACAGCGGCGTCCTCATCGAGGCCTACGAGAAGCGCAAATTCACCGTCCAGCACGACCACCCCGATCTCGGCCACGACGTGTGGGGCTGGGCGTACGACAAGCTGCAGCACCTCGCCTGGTTCGCCGGGAAGAAGCGCGTCGCCCACCCCAAGGTCGTCCGGATGCGCACCACGCGTCCCCGTTGGGGCGACGACGCGTGGGTGCACGTCGACGCGCTCGGGGTCGTCGCCGACTGGGGCACCGTCGACGCGCGCGTGGTCGACAAGAAGCACATCACCGTGACCACCAAGGGCGTCGACGCGTTCCACCTCGATCGCGACCCGATCCTGGTCGACCCGGCATCGGTCACGATCACGGTCGACGGCGCGGCGATCTCGTTCCCCGACGGAGCCGCGATCGTCCTCCACCGCGAGGGCGACACATGGCTCTCCGGCGCCGCCAAAGACGACGGTCCGCGCAAGGCCGGCCGGGTCACCGGGCCGATCCGTGACGTCTGGAGCGATCCGCTGCAGGTCGTCTACGGTGCCGACGATCCTGCGCAGACACAGGTGAACCTCGAGGTCGCGCGGGCGTTCGCCGGAATCCGTTGGGGCACCGACGTTCGCTACCCGGTGCTCGCGGACTCCGTGGTCGATCCAGACAAGATCCCCGATCGCGCGACCATCCTGATCGGCAATGCGCGCAGCAACCGTGTGCTTCGCGCGCTCGAGCCGTCACTCCCGATCCGGGTGGTCGGGAGCACCATCACCTTCGCCGGGAGGACCTTCACCGGAAAGCAGCTCGGCGCCGCGTTCGTGGTGCCCCACCCCAAGAACAAGGACCAGTACCTGCTGGTCATCGAAGGCGTCGACGCGCTCGGCACGTTCCGCGCGCTGAGCCTCCCCGAGCTGCTCCCCGACTTCGTCGTCTGGGACGAGCGCCTGTCGCCCTCGCGCGGGCAGTCGCTGCTCGGGTTCGGCAGCGTGCTCTCGGCGGGCTACTTCGATCTGCGCTGGCAACCACCGAAGAGCTTCGACGATCCCGTGCTCAAGCTCCCCAGCGCGAAGTCCGAAAAGGACGCGACCCCCTACCTCCCTTGATCCCGCCGCCCGACCTCGCGATGGTGTTCGCATGATCGGCAATTGGCAGGCGCGGGGCGTGAGCGCAGACGAGGTCGTCCAACACGTCGCGAGCGGGATGAAGGCCTTCGTGCACGGAGCGGCTGCGACCCCGCTGCCGTTGCTCGAGGCGCTGTGTCGCCGCTCCGAGCTCGAGGCGGTCACGCTGTTCCACCTGCACCTCGAGGGCGCGGTCCCGTTCGCCGACGAGGTGCACGCGGGCCGCTTCCGTTCCGTCTCGCTCTTCACCGGCCCGGGCCTCCGCAAACCCGTGAGCGAAGGGCGCGCCGACTTCATGCCGATCTTCCTCTCGGACATCCCCAAGCTGTTCGCCTGCCGGAAGATCCCGCTCGACGTCGCCATCATCCAGCTCTCGCCGCCCGACAAGCACGGCTACTGCACGGTCGGCACCTCGTGCGACGCCACCCGTGCAGCGATCGACGGCGCGCGCATCGTGCTCGCGGAGATCAACCATCGCATGCCGCGCACGCACGGCAACACGTTCGTGCACCTCGACCGCATCTCCGCGTTCGTGCACACCGATCGCCCGCTCCCCCACGGTCACGTCGCCGAGATCGGCCCCGTCGAGGCGCAGATCGGCGAGCAGATCGCCGCCCTCATCGAAGACGGCTCCACCCTGCAAATGGGCATCGGCGCCATCCCCGACGCCGTGCTCGCGCGCCTCGGCAACAAGCACGACCTCGGCGTACACACCGAGATGTTCTCCGACGGGCTCGTGCCCCTGCTGGAGAACGGCGTGGTCAACAACAAGCACAAGAAGATCCACCGAGGCCGCACCACCACGTCGTTCGTCAACGGCACCAAGAAGGTGTTCGACCACGTCGACGACAACCCGTCGGTCGAGTTCCACCCCTGCGATCGCACCAACGACACCGCGCTCATCCGCGAGAACCCCAAGGTCGTGGCGATCAACTCGGCGATCGAGATCGACCTCTCGGGCCAGGTGTGCGCGGACTCGATCGGCTATCGCATCTACTCGGGCATCGGCGGCCAGATGGACTTCATCCACGGCGCCGCGCTCTCGGTCGGCGGCAAGCCGATCCTCGCGCTCCCCTCGACCGCGGCCGACGGCAAGGTGTCGCGCATCGCGCCTTCGCTCAAGCCCGGCGCCGGCGTCGTCACCACCCGCGGTCACGTGCACTGGGTCGTCACCGAATACGGCGCGGCGAACCTCCACGGCATGACCCTCCGCGAACGCGCCGAGGCCCTGATCGCGCTCGCCCACCCCGACTTCCGCGCGGAGCTTCGCCGCGAAATTGCCGGCATCCGCCACTTCGCGTTCTAGGATCAGCTGGACGGCGCCGCGGGGATGCGAACACGGAACGTGCTGCCAGACCCGAGCACGCTCCAGGCCGAGAGCTCGCCCCCGAGCTGCCTGACGATCCGGCGAGACGCCGCGAGGCCGAACGCGTGCTCCGGCGCCATCCCGGCGCCCGTGTCCGCGATGCTCACCTGGACGTCACAGCCTTCGAGCTCGACCCGAAGCCAGATGATGCGTCCCGACTCCGATCCCGCCTGCCCGGCCTCTTCGATGGCACGGCAGGCGTTCAGCAGGAGACCGAGAAAGACGCTCTCGAGGTCGCGCCTGTTTCCTCGAGCGCGAGGCACTGGGGTGTAGCTCCGCACCAACCGCGCCCGACCGTCGATCGCATGTCGCGCGGCCGCGACGACGGCGTCGAGCGCCTCGCACACGTCGAGGTCGCCTCCGCCGTCGCCCCCGTCCATACGCGCATGCTGCGCTCACGGATCCCGATGGTCACGGCCGACCAGGAGACCGCACGCGACAATCGGCAGCCACTTCGCGCCAATCCTGGGCCTCGAGCCCTCGGAGGTCGCGTGCGAAGAGGCTCGCCGCGCGATCGACGCAGCAGGGCTCACCGATCGCGTGGAGGTCCGGCAGGCGTTCGGACAGGCTCTCGACGAGCCAGCGGCTTTCACGGCCGCGTACGTCGCGCAGATGTTCATCCCCGACGACGCGGTCGACGCCGTGTGGCGCGCGACGGCGCGCGCGCTCGCACCCGGCGCGTGGCTGACCACGGGTGTCATCGCAATCGCCGGTGCCGAGCTCAATCCCTCCATCACTCGGTTCCGGAGCGCGATGCACGTCGAGGGGTGCGGTAGCTCGCAGGACTACCTGTGTGCGACCTTCGACACCGGCGGCGGTGGCTCGCGCGTGGAGTGCGAGCGCAAGTGACGGACTCCGAAACGTCCGTAGACGACGCTCGGCGTTGGCGGTGACGACCTTCGGCGGGGGGCTTTCTAGTCTCCGCGAGCGATAGCGCAGGGACCTGGGCACACATCCGCGGGGCGCGTGCGCTACACTTTCTGGGTGCGTCCGCCCGAGAAGCTGGATTGGGTCCTTTGGGACCTCGACGTTGACGGCTTGGACGTCGACGCGGACGCGGATGCGATCCTCGCACGCGTGCTCGAGAACGGCCGCTTGGCCGAGGTCCGTGAGGTCCTCCGGGTGTACGGCGCGGCCCGTATCCACCGCTTCTTTCGGGAGGTCGCACACCCACTCATCAGCGAGCGCACGCGCGACTTCTGGCGCTGCTACTTCCACGCGGAGCACGAGCCATGGGCCGAGCCAAGCCGCTCGCCGAACAACAACGACGCGCCCTGGATCGTCTGAGCCGCGTTCCCGAGATCGCGCGCTACTACCTCGCCGGCGGTACCGCCGTGGCGGTACAGCTCGAGCATCGTCAGTCGCGCGATCTCGATCTCTTCAGCCGCGAGCGCGACGTTGAACTCGAGACGCTCAAGGACTCCTTGGACGAAGCGTTCGACATGGTCGTGGTCGTCCGCGAAACGGATGCGGCGCTGCATCTGCTCTGCGACGGAGTGCCGATGGACTTCGTACGCTACCCTTACCCGCCTCTGCTGGAACCTACGGACACCGGGCTCGGGGTGCGGGTGGCTTCGCTCGTCGACCTCGGCGTCATGAAACTATCGGCGATTGCGAAGCGAGGACTCCGAAGAGACTTCTGGGATCTGGTCGCGATTCTCGACTCGGGCATTTCACTCCGCGAGCTCGGGAGCGCCTACTCGAAGCGCTTCGGCGTGAGGATGTCGGACCTCTATCACGTGGCCCGCGCGCTCACGTACTTTGGCGACGCGGAGAAGGATCCGGCCATGCCTGCCGGGATGAACGAGGACCTGTGGCACGGAATTCAAGCTCGTATGCGCGCCGAGGCGCCAGCGCTGATCGCGGACGCTGACGGTTGAGCCGCTCGCACCTCCGGCCGAAGCAGTAGGACTCTGCTCCGGTCGGTGATCAGTTGATCGTCGGAGGGCAGGTCGACGCGACGTTGATGCTCGAGAGGATCGGCGTGGTCTCGGTCGAGATCGACTCCAGTCGGAATTCCACCTCGAGGAACTCGGCCTTCGACGCTTCGCCGAGCTTGGCGCCGAGGTCGAGGGGAGGGGTGTCGCCCGGGACCTTGCCGATCAAGATCCACGGTGCGGCCTTGAGCGTGGCGACGTCCTTGCCGGTGCGTGCGCGCACCGTGATCGAGGTGCCCGAGGGCGCGCTCGCCTTGTAGTCCACCGTCAGCCACTTCGCCGTCGAGCCGCAGCCCTTGAAAAGCTGCAGGTACTTGCCGAACGGCGACGCCGCGTTGCGCAGCTGGAAGCCGGTCATGTCGCTGTAGGTGTAGGGGCCCTTGCCGACGGCGACGTTCTTCACCGCGTAGGTCGTCGGATCGATCTTGTACGCCTCGCTGCCCCCCTGATTGATCGTCCAGACCATACCGTCGAAGTCGATGGCCATGCCGACGAAGCCCTTGGCGGACCCGAGCGGGATGCTCTTCACCAGCGTGAGCTTCTCCATGTTGATCTGGTGCACGCCCATCTCGGTCGAGGCCACCCAGACCGAGCCCTTCGCGTCGACGGCGAGACCGCGGTTGAAGCCGGCGACCGCCAGCGACTCCCACGCACCCTTGGCCGGATCGAACCGCGCGACGCAGCCGGAACCCGACGTCCAGACGCGACCCTTGGGGTCGACCGCGATGCCGTACGCGCACGGCGGATCGGCGATCTTGGTGAACTTCTTGGTGGCCGCGTCGATGTAGCCGACACCGCCGCCCCAGACCCAGACGTGGTGGTTGCCGTCGATCGCGGCGCCGTACGGTTTGAGTGGCGAGACGTTGACGGTCGCGAGGATCTTCCCCGTCTTCGAGTCGAGCTGGAGCATCTGGCTCTTGCTCCACAGCCCAACCCAGACGCTCGTCGAGAGCTCGCCGTCGAGGCCCTTTTCGGCGTCGAACGCTGCGGCGCGTCCGAGCGAGCCGGCGTCGAACGGCGTGTTCCACAGCACGCACTTGTCGTCGCCCCACGCGCGGATGTCCGTACCGCCCGCGGAGGTGCCGCCGCCCTTGCCGATGCACTCGAGCGGGTTGGCTGCGATCTTGGTGGCTGACGCGCCGCCGCGGTTCACCACCACCACGTCGCCGTTGAGACTCACGGTGGTGCGCGAGGGATCGGGTGAGCCGGGGCCGGTGCGGTAGCGCGCGAGCTCCTTCATGGTGCGTGTGTCGACCTTCGAGACGGTGCCCTCGGCGCTGTTCGCGACCCAGATGATCGGCGATGTTCCGCCGCTGTATCCGGTGGGATCGATGACGACGCTGCCGTCCTTGTCGAGCTTCACGCCGCTCGAGCCGTCGCCCTTCGGGTTGAAGGGGTTCACCGAGCCCACACCCACTGACGTCTTGCCCTCGTCGGTGCCGCCGCCGGGATCGGGCGGGAGCGGCGTCGGCGTGGGATCGGTTCCGCCGCTCGGATTGGTTCCGCTCGGGTCGGTGCCGTTCGACTGGAGATCGGCGATGTCGCCATCGGCCGTGGTGCACGACGTGGCGAGCCCGAGGAACAGCGCGAGGGCGGCGTTGCGGAGCGACATGGCGAACGTGTTCTGCACACGGCGTGCTCACGTCGACACCGCACAATTCCACTGAGATTCGTGCGCCTCACCCGTCACACTGGCGTGACCCCGTCATCGTCTGGGCACCGGCGCCGATGTAGGTCTTCAGGGCGTGATCCACACGGGATTCGTGATCGCCAGGGCGCGGTCGTAGCCCGTGAGACCAGGGGCTTCGCCGACCAGCGGAGACTCCACGATCGCGACCAGGGGCCGCTTGCGCGTGGGCTTGGGCAGCGGGACCTCGACGATCCACGCCTCGCCCTCGAGCCTCGGCTCCGGAACCATCAGCGGCTCCGTGCCGACGACGATCGTGACCTTCGGTGCGCCGAGCCAGCTGCTCTTGGCGACGGTGAGCTTCGCCGTCTTGGGGCTCGCGATGGTGTCGCCGAAGGTGGCGCCGTCGACCGACAGATCGAGCAGAGGCCCGCTCGAGACGTACGCCCGCCCGCTCTTGAGCGCATCGACGATGCCCTGCACGGGCCGGTCCTTGCGCCAGCCGGCGCCGACCTTCACCAACGTGCGGGGAAACCCGGCCCACGGGAACCCGATGCCATGCGAGTCCGACGAACCCGTCGCGATGTGGGGATCGCCCGCGTCGAGCATGCCGATCCACTCGTCGACGATCGCGTGCACCTCGCCGAGGTGCCCGAGGTCGTAGCCGTTGAACACCTCGATTGCATCGTAGTCGCGTCGATAGGTGCCCTTCGCCTCGCCCGTCTTGGGATCGCGCGCGATCAAATCGAACCAGCCGATCGACGTGCTGTCGCCCGTGCGCATGCGCGGGTGGTTCACCTGGAACACGAACGACCCGACCTTGCGCATCGACGCGATCGCATCGAACAGCGCGCTCACGGTGGTCGCCTTCGTCTTCGGGATCTCGGCGCCCGGAGGCCAGGGATACACGTTGAAGTGCCCGAGCGGCGGCGCCAACGTGGTCAGCTCCACGCCCGCGAGCGCGCGGAAGCGATCGTCGAGGTGCAGCTTGGTCGCCGCCGGACCGTGGTCGCCCACGTGATCGTGCTCGGTGGCCGCCGCACAGTCGACGCCGACGGCGGCGAGCGACCGCACGCGATCCTCGTAGGACACCGCGGCCGCATCGAAGCTGCCGCGGGCGTGAACGTGGAAGTCACACCCGATCCAGTCGGCCGCCGGCGTCTCTTCGGAGAGCTCGATCACCACGTGGCCGACGTCGCCGGCGAAGGTCTCCACGTCGCGCCGAGCGATCGACCAGCCGAGCCCGTGGGTCGCGCGGAGCGCCCATTTTCCAGGCGGGAGCGGCACGACCGTGCGCGCGGCGGTCACGTCGACGATCGGCAGGGTGGGCTCGGCCTCGCGTGCCGGATCGAAGACGATCTTCTCGCCCGGAGGTCGCGGGCCACCGTCGAGCCACACGCGCGCGGGGAGGGGAGCCTTGGTCTTGGCGTCCCGCACCTCGATGCGGAGGTCCTCGCCGGTGCGCGTGGGGACCGCGGCGAGCCTGGCGCCGAGAGCGAGCGCCTCGCGCCGGGTCTTCGCGGTGGCGATCACGGTGCGGACCTCGACCTCGCCCGACGAGCGCGGCTCGGCGCTCGTCGTGGTGGCGAGGCCCGCTCCGCTTCCTCCCCCGAGCACGTCCATCTCGCGGGGCGCGGCGATGACGATCGGATCGTTGGTGCCGAGCACCGCGAGGTGCGTGCGGGTCGGGGGCAGAGCCTCGCCGATCTCGTACGCGGCGCCCTTCTCGAGGGTGATGGGGTGCGTTCCGCGGGGCGTTGCGAGGTGGATCGCGAGCTTGTCGCCCGGGGGCAGGCGCGGCACACGCGCCCGAATCACGATCGCCGGGATGGTCGGATCGATCGTGAGGAACAACTCGGCGTCGGTTCCATCGAGCTTGTGCTTGATGGCTGCGACCCCGTCGAGCGTGACGACCTCGCGTCCCACGAGGTTCTTGCGTTGCCCGGAGACCGAGGCCTGGATGGTGATCGGTTCGTGCCCCATCCACGGGGCAATCGCGATCGAGGTGGCGCCGCTCGCGCCGGAGATGGCGAACGCGCCGATCGCCCCGCCGTGAATGTACTGACCGTCGCTCCTCTCTTCGACGACCACGCCGCCTGCGTGGGTCTGCTTGGGCGTGCGCCTGCAAGAGACGACCAGGAGCAGCGCGAGCAGGACTCCGCGACGCATCAGTGCACCCGGAAGGGCACCGGCATGAACAGGAGCACGAACGTCAGCAGCGTCGCCCACGCGACGATCTTCCGACCTCGCGAGAGCTGGGCGTTCTCGGTCGGCGGGTGATCGCCGCGGCGAGTGAGCAGGAACAAGAGCACCCACCAGATGATCCAGTTCTTGCCCTCGAGGAACGCCCACCCGATCTCCTTCCACGGGAGATGGGCGCGAATCGCGAGCGTGCCCCAGTAGCATCCGACCACGGCCGCGATGACGAGCAACGCGTCGTGCACTCGTCGCGAATAGCCGTCCTGCTTCGTCCCGAAGATCGAATAGGCGACGTGCCCCCCGTCGAGCTGACCGATGGGCAGCATGTTCAGCATGGTCATGAACAAGCCGGCCCAGCCTGCGAATGCCGTCGGGTGGAGGAACACATCATGGCCGTCGGGGATCTTCCCGAGCACCACTCGCTTGAGCGCGAGGTAGAGGAGCGACTGCCCCTCGTCGAGACCGTGGGGCGGGATCGGTTCGATGTGCGAGAGCTTGAGCCCGATGATCAGCACGGGGATCGCGACCATCAGGCCAGCGATGGGACCCGACGCACCGATGTCGAGCAGCGCGTCGCGCGTGCGGATGCGGCCGCGCATGGAGATGACCGCGCCGAGCGTGCCGAGCGGAGGCAGCGGCAGCGGGAGGAAGAACGGCAGCGACGCGTCGACCTTGTGGCGACGGGCCTGCAGGTAGTGTCCGAACTCGTGGGTGACGAGGATGGCGAGCAGCGGGACCGCGTAGACCCAACCGCGGAGCGGGTGCCCGGTGTCGCTCACCAACTCGGCGCCGACGTAGAACGTCGACGCGACGGTCGCGAGGAACATCACGAGGTTGAGCCCCCACGCGTTCCATGCGGCCCTCGCCGGGGACAAGGCGACCTCTTCAGACACGTGCGCGGACCTCCTTGGCGAGCACGTCGGCGATCGCCGCGACGAACGCGTCGACCTGCGTGCGGAGCTCGACGTGGAGCTCACCGAGCTCGCTTTGGGCGAGCAGCGTTCCCTCCGGCAACTCGGCGGCGCGGAGCTCGATGGGACCGAGGTCGGTGTTCGAGAGCCGTGCGATCGTGGCAGCACTCGCGTGCAGGACGATCCGCCGTGCGCCCGTGATCGTGGCGAGCGCCTCGCGCGTCCACGCGACCAGACGCTCGTCGTTCTTCAGCGCCTCGCCGAGCGCACGCTCGGAGACCGCGCGGGTCGCGGTGACCACGAGCTCGGTCGCCCGCTCCGCGATCGCGTTGGTCTCGGCCTGCGCACGCACCAGCAGCGCGAGCACCTCGGCGCGCCCCTCGTCGCGTCCTCGCGCGCGCGCCTCTTCGCGGATGCGGTCCGCTTCGGCGCGCGCGTCGGCGATGGTGCGCTCGGCCTCGATCCGCGCCTCGTACCGCGCGGCGTCGATGCGACGCGCCGTCGGCACGAACGTCGCTGCGCGCGGCGCGGGGGCGCCGGATGCGCGAATCACCCGCACCGTCATCGGAGAGCCCCGCGTTCGACCGCCTGACGGAGCGAGACGAGCCCTTCGGCCATGGCCTCGGCGCGCGCCCGACGGTCTGCGCCGTCTCGAGGCGCATCGAGGCCGAGCCGCAGGCGCGCCGTCTCGAGTCCGCGCACGTGCTCAGGCAGTAGGCACGGGTCGCTGCTCGGAGACGGGGATCTTCCGGGCGTCCTGCCAGAGGGTGTCGAGGTCATAGAAACTCCTGACGTCTTCCTGGAAGACGTGCGCGACGACCTCGCCGTAGTCGAGCACGACCCAGTTGCCCTGCGGCCGACCCTCGACGGCCGTCGGCTTGCGCTTGGGCGTGAGCTTGATGAGCTCCTCTTCGATGCCGTCGGCGACGGAGAGGACGTGACGGTCACTGCGACCGCTCATCAACACGAGGAAATCGGTGTAGTCGACGCGTCCGACCACGTCGACGATCTGGACGTTGACCGCCTTCTTGTCGAGCGCGGCCTTGGCGATCGCGAGGGCGAGCGTGCGCGACTCTTCGGCGGCCTCGCTGCGGACCTCGGTCTTGGGCTCGACCGCCGGACGACGCGCCTTCTGCGTGGAGGCGGCGATCGCGTTGCTGCGGGCCACGGCCTTGGAGGGCCGGGGCGTCTTGGGCTTGGCCTTCGCCGGGCGTGCCGGACCGCCCGCGCGTGCGGGGGCGCCTGCCGCGGACTTCTTCGCCGCGGGGCGCTTGGGCTTGGCGCCCGGTCGCTTTGCGCCGCCGGACGCGGCCGGGCCGCGCGCGTGCGAGCTCGAGATCTTCGGACGCCCGCCTGCACTTTTCTTCGAAGTCGCCATTCAGCCTCGTACCTCGCCGTTCCCGTACACGATCCACTTGCGGGTGGTCAGTTCTTCCAGCCCCATCGGACCATACGCGTGAAGCTTCGAGGTGGCGATGCCCAACTCGGCCCCGAGGCCCAATTCTCCCCCGTCGTTGAACCGGGTGGAGGCGTTGATCATCACGCAGGAGGCGTCGACCTCGCGGAGCCACCGCTGTCCGTGGTCGTAGGAGGGGGTGAGGATCGACTCGGTGTGACCGCTTCCGTACCGCGAAACGTGGTCGATCGCGTCTGCGATGCCCGACACCACGTGCACCGCGAGGATCTTCGCGAGGAACTCCCGACCGAAGTCATCGGCCTTGGCGGCCACGCTCCCGGGCATCTTGGGGTGGGCGAGCTCGTCGGCCCGCACCTCGACCTGTTCCTTGGCGAGGGCGGTCATCAACTCGGGAAGCAGCGCGTCGACCATCCGGTCGTGCACGAGCAGGCACTCGAGCGCGTTGCACACGCCGGGGCGCCTGGCCTTGCCGTCGATGACCATCGCGATCGCGCGCTCGACGTCGGCGCCGTCGTCCACGAACAGGTGGCATACACCCTGGAAATGCGCGATCACCGGCACGCGCGCGTGCTCGGCGACGAACCGCACGAGCCCCTCGCCGCCGCGCGGGATGACCACGTCGACGATGCCGACGAGGCCGAGCAACGCGCGGGTCGCCTCGCGCGCATACGAAGGCGAGAGCACCACCGCGTCCTCGGGCAACCCGACCTCGGCGAGCGCCGCGTGGACGATCTGCGCGAGGACCGCGTTCGAGTGCTGAGCCTCCTTGCCGCCGCGGAGCACGGTCGCATTGCCCGACTTGAGGCAGAGCACCGCCGCGTCGATCGTCACGTTCGGACGCGATTCGAAGATCATCGCGATGACGCCGATCGGCACGTGCATCCGGCCGACCGTGATGCCGCTCGGCCTGCGCACGAGGCCCTCGACCCTCCCCACGGGATCGGGCAGGGCGACGATCTCCTCGACCGACTTGGCGATGCCCTCGATGCGGGCCGGAGTCAGCGTGAGGCGATCGACCATCGCCGGGGCGAGGTCGTTCTTCCGCGCCTCGTCGAGGTCTCGCGCGTTGGCCTCGAGGATCGCGTCGACGCCCTCGCGGAGGCGGCGGGCGATGGCGCGGAGCGCGCGGTCCTTTTGCGCGGTCGGCGCAGCGCGCAACGTGCGGGACGCCTCCTTGGCGCGGAGCGCGGCCATACGCACGGCGTTGTCGAGGTCGTGGGATGACTCAATCACCCGATCGAGGCTAGTCGAGCCGCGTCAGTGTGCGAAGGCGGCGGGCCGGAGCAGACCGTGCAGGGCCTCGTCGACCTTGGCCGGGTTCTGCTTCGGATCGACCACCCCGGCACCGACCACCGCGCCGAACACCACCTCGAGCCGCGACAGCTGCGCGCGCTCACCCCAGGTGCAGCCGCTGGTGGCGTTGCAGATGCGAATCGCGGTGCGGACCGTCGACAGCGCCTCGGGCGCATCACCCAGATCGAACAGGGCACGTGCGTGCGCCGCGGCGACCGCGGGCCCGTTGCGATCTTCGACCGTCGCCGCCTTCTCGATCGCGAGCGCGACGCCCGGCGCACCGGCGGCGATCTGTGCCTCCATCCGTTCGGCCAGCCCCTGGGCCGGCAGCGCAGAGGGCGCCGTGGTCGCGAGCTTGCCGTCCTGGTGGCGTGGGGCACCGAGATCGACCACCAACGCCAGCGCGAGTCCCATACCGACCGCGAGCACCGCCGTCGCCAACCCCTCGCTGACTCCGCTCATGATGGACGCCGACATCGTGACACGTCCGGGGTTCCCTCGCGATGGAGAGGTTCCGTCCGACGTTCAGGCCAGGTTGGGCCACGGTTCTTCCGCTTTGCGTGTTTCCCGTGTAACGCCCTGACATGGAGATTCGCACTCGAGGGGGGTGAGCAACCCGTTCCCTCCGGCACCGACTGCGCCGTGTCCACCGGTGTCGCCCCGAAGGCAGCGCTCCCCATCGGGTTCTTCGCGTTGCTCGGCCTCGGCACGTTGCCGCGCAAGGCGCGTCGTCCATCGGCGCCGGCGCGTCGAGCCTGAGCTGGAGTAACGTGATGGGTGATGCGTCGCCCGTCCGTCGCGCTCACTCTGGTCTGTGTCGCCGTCGCCGCCGCGGCCCCGTACGCGACCGCGTCCGCCGATGCGAGCGAGACGACCGAGATCGTGCGCTTCGCCTCGATCGAGGTCTCGCGGTGGTCGCAAGTCGGCACGGGCTACGACGAGCTCCGCGAAGGACCGGGCGCGGTCCGCGACGACGACCCGAGCACGGCGTGGGAGGCGCGGGCCGATGCGCACGGCGACGCTTGGATCCTGCTCGACTGGACGGCCGCGGATCCGTCTCCGTTCGCGCTCGACGAGCTCGTCGTCGCGATCGATCCGGCGGACGCGCCGCTGCGGCTCGAGACCGGCCGCGATCGCACGAACCTGTCGCCCGCCGACGTCACCTTCACGCGCGCTGCCGACGGCGTGCACCTCCGCGCCGACGCACCGCTGCGCGCCCTCCGCCTGCACGTGCCGGACGGTGCGCGTGTCGCGTCGATCTCGGTTCGCGCGAGGGCGGCCGGCTCGGCGTCGCCGCCATCCGCGACGGGCACGTGCGATCGCGACGGCGTGTTTCTCGCGATCGCGGCGCCCGGAAGCGTGGGACTGCGCATCGCGCGACGCGACGCCGAGGGCCGCACGGTGGAGCTCGAGCGGCGCGAGACCGGAGCGGCGCGCCTCCATGATCCGAGCGTGCGGTTCCGGCCGCGGCCGAGCACCTACACTTACGAAATCGTGTCATTGCTGCCGCGCGCGCAGACCTCCGTCTCGGTGACCTGCGTGGGAGAGCCCGCGAAGGGGCCGACCACGACCGCGCTGCACGGTGTCGTCGAGGGCTTCTACGGACGTCCGTGGCCGTTCCGCGATCGGGCGAAGTTGGTGCGCGCGATGGCCGCGCTCGGGCTCGATCCGTACATCTACGCGCCGAAGGACGCCCCGAAGCACCGCGCGAAGTGGCGCGAGCCTCACGGCGCGGCCGAGCTCACGGAATTCCAGTCGCTCGCCCGCGTCGCTGCGGCTTCGGGCGTGCGCGTCGTGTACGCGATCTCTCCCGGACTCGACATTGACGCGTCGTCGCCGGCGGATCGCCAGGCGCTCGCGGCGAAGGTCGAAGAGGTGCGCAAAGGCGCTGGGATCCGCGACGCAGCGTTGCTCATGGATGACATCACCGCTGCTCCGTCGACGGCGTTGGGCGACGCGCACGCCTCGCTCGCAAAGGACCTGCTCGCGTCGATGCGCGCAGAGGACGCGGGGGCGCGCCTCCTGTTCGTTCCCACGGTCTATTCCGGCGCGGCCTCGAAGCTGAGCGCCGCGGAGCGCGCATACCTGGCCGCGCTCGCGTCGTTGCCGGCCGACGTTCCGATCGCGTGGACCGGCCCCGTCGTGTTCTCCCCCTCGTTCGACCGCCCGGGGCTCGAGGAGTTCGCGAAGCTCGCCTCGCGCACGGCCGAGGGCGCGTGGGTCTGGGACAACTATCCGGTCAACGACGCGCTCGCGAACGGACGATTGTACGTGCGGCCGATCGAGGGGCGGAGCGCCCTGTACGAGCGGACGGGCGGGCTCGCCGCGAACGCGATGCGCCACCCGATCGCATCGATCGCGGCGCTCGCCTCGTTCGGCGAGCTGGCGCGCGATCCCGTCGCCTACGACGCGGCACGTGCGGCGAAGTCCCCCCTCGCTGACGCGACGCTCGCGCGAGCGTTGATGGACGACGGCGAGCCGCCGGCTGCGCTCGCGGTCCTGCTCGACGAGCTCGTCACCCATCCGTACCTCTCTCCCGACGACGTCGCTTCGCCCGCACTCGTCGACACGATCGCCAGGTACCTCGCGAACCGCGAAGCGGCCTCGCTCGATCTCGCGACGCGTCTCGCACGGCTCGCGGTGGCCGACGTCGATCTGCGCCGCGAGCTGCACGACGCGTCGCTGGCCGACGAGCTCGACGGTTACGCCCGCGTGACCGCGGTCGCCGCGCGTGCCGCGCTCGCGGCGATGACCAACGATCGCACACCCTCTTCGGGCGCGGCGACGGAGGCGGCGTGCCTCGCCGCGGGGGTCACGCAGCTGTCGTGGCAAACCATTCAACGCGCGGTCGCGAAGCTCGTTCCGCGCGCGAGCCTCGACGCGTGTCCCGAGCTCGACGATGCCTTCGACCCCGTCGCCCCCATGCAGATCCCGCCCGGCCGCGTGGCCAGCTTCGACGCGTCGGGGCTCGCCGGCGGTGGAAGCGGGGTGCGTTGGTCCCTCATCGGACCCCCGAGCGCCACGATCGACGACAGCGGCCGCGTCGCGTGGACACCGACGCGCCCCGGGCGCTTTCGGCTCGTCGCGCTCGCGGTCGATTCGCGCGGCGCAGGGGCCCGCGTGTTCGACGTCGTGGTCGGCGAGCCGAGCGCGGCCGCGCGCGAGGAGGGCGGCGGGTGCGGGTGTCGTGCGACACCGCATGTCGAGTGGTCCGTCGTGCCGCCGCTCGCGCTCGCAATCGCGATGCTGCGGAGACGACGACGCCGTCAGCCTTGACGGGTCATCAGCCGCGCCTCGAAGAACCGCAGGATCTTCTCCCACGCATCTTCGGCGACGGCAGCGTCGTAGCGAATCCGAAACAGCGGATACGTCAGCGCGAAGGTCACCGGTCGATCGCCGTCGGTGAGGAACGAATGCCCCACGCCCGGGAACGTGTGCACCTCGTGCTCCACCTCGGCGTCGGCGAGGTTCTTCCGGAGCTCGTCCGGCTTCTTGGCGAACATCCAGTCGCGATCGCCGTAGCACCCGATGACCGGCGGCAGCCCGCGGAGGCGCTCGACGGGCGGAACGACGCCGTAGTTCGCGGAAATGGCGCCGAAGCCGTGTCCCGCGAGGAGCGCGAAGCCACCGCCGAAACAGAACCCGATGATCCCGACGTTCGTCGGCGCGAGCCCCGCCTGCTCACACAACCACGCGTGCGCGCGCCGCGCCTGCCGGACCGGCGCGATGTCGTCGCCGGTCTTCATCGCGTGCATCACCGCGCGCATGCACGCGACCTGACCGAGGTGGAACAGATCGGGCGCGACCGCCGCGTAGCCGCGAGAGGCGAAGCGATCGACCACGCGATCGATCTCCGGTGCACGGCCGAGGATCTCGTGGATGACGACCACGCCCCGCGTCGCGCCCTCGGGAGTGCGCGCGTAGGCAGGCGAGGGCGGATCGCCGGTGCTCGCGTCCCCCGGAATCTTCACCTCGCCGTTCATCAGTTGTGCAGCCACTCCCGGAGCTCGATCACCGTCACGAACAGCACGATTGTGACGAGGAACGCCGTTCTTCTCGGAGGCATCCGAGCCGGCCAGACTACGCAAAAGACGAGGAGCGCCAGCACTACCAGACCCAGGGCGCGCAGTCGCTCCGTGATTGCGTCGTCAAGCGCACGGAGCGAGCGTGGCCGGCGCAGCCGTGCGGGTTCGCCATCGAGGGTGACGGTGCGTCCGAGCGTCGTCCAGAGCGAGCGCACGATCGCGTCGTGCGTCTCGTCGTCGACGGGTAGCGGTGTGATGCGCACGTCGAACTGCTCGCGGCGCATTCGCCACGGCCACCTGCGATCGTCGGTCGTGAAGATCAGGAAGTGGACGAGCTCATCGAGGACTCTCGGATTCCACTCCTTGTCGGCGAACCCATATCGAACCCGTACTTCCGCGGGATGTTCCGCCGCAATGGTGAGGCTCTCCTCGCCGACCGCGAGGATCGCTTCTTTTTGTGGATCGAGCCCGACGACGTTCTGAAGCTGGTGCGCCCGCCCGTCGTCGCGAACGACGCGGACCCGATCAGGCGTGATCTCGATCCGATGCACCACCCTCCGGATCTAGCGCACCCCGCGCGGAGACCGGGGCGACTTCGACCACCATCACCGTGCCGCCGTCTTGCAGGTCGACGTCGAGCTCCGGGGTCCAGCTCGCGGCGATCTCGCCCACCGGGGTGCGCAGGCACACGACCCAGGAGCCCTCGGGAAAGAGCCAGAACGTGCGCTCGATCCCCGCTTCGTCGATCTCACGAAGCGTCCGCTGGGGCGCTTCGGTGGAACGGAGCAGGAACACCATGGGGTCCCGACCCTACCCCCGCCTGCGCCGAGTGCAACCGGGAAGACGCCCATTCGAACCCATATCGGTGTCGCGTTGCGTCAACGCTCGCAGTCGCGCCGTCGCTCTGGACTCGACCGGCTGATCCGTGTGAGTAACACCGCTCATAGCCGCGCTCGGCGGTTCATCGGGAGGTCAGATGCGACGTACTTTGAGACAGTTGCTTTGCTGTTTGGGTGTTTCCCTGCTGGCGTCTTGCAGCAGTGGAAGCGAAGGCGAGGTCACGCCGGCGACGGACATGGATGCTTCGGTCGAGACGGCTACGTGCGCGGCCGGCGAGCTCACGTGCGGCGGCAAGTGCGTGGACACCAGCGGGGATCCGAAGAACTGCGGCACCTGCGGCACGGCTTGCAAGACCGGTGAGGTCTGCAGCCTCGGCAAGTGCGGGCTGTCGTGCAGCGGCGGAACGTCCCTCTGTGGCGACCTCTGCAAAGACACGCAAAACGACGTCGCGAACTGCGGCGCGTGCGGCACCGCCTGCAAGGCCGGAGAGCTCTGCAGCGCCGGCAAATGCGGCACCAGCTGCACCAGCGGCACCACGAACTGCAGCGGCGTCTGTCGCGACACCAAGAACGATCGCCTCAACTGCGGTGGCTGCGACACCAAGTGCAAGGACGGTGAGGTCTGCAGCGACGGCGCGTGCAAGACGTCGTGCGGCGGCGGTCTCCTCGACTGCACCGGCGTCTGTCGCGACACCGCGACCGACCGCAACAACTGCGGCGCTTGCGGCACCAAGTGTGGCACGGGCGAGGTCTGCAGCGCGGGCAAGTGTGCCCTCGAATGCGGCGCACCCTTGTCCCTCTGCGGCGGCACGACCACTTCCGGTGATGCGGGCGTCGGCGACGCGGACACCGACGGCGGCGCAGCCGATGGCGGCGCGAGCGATGGCGGCGCGGATGGCGGCACCACGGGTGGCAGCGCCTACTGCGCGAACAAGAAGACCGATCGCTTCAACTGCGGCGCCTGCGGCGTGGTGTGCGATTCGGGCAAGGTCTGCAACGACGGGGTCTGCGAGACCTCGTGCGGCGCGGGCCTCGTCAACTGCGGCGACGGCAAGTGTCGCGACCTCTCGAGCGATCGCGACAAGTGCGGAACCTCTTGCAGCGCCGCGGTCTCCTGTGGCGCGGGCAAGGTCTGCAGCGCCGGAGCCTGCTCCACCTCGTGCGGCGGTGGTCTGATCGACTGCGGCGACGGCAAGTGTCGCGACCTCTCCCTCGACAACACCAAGTGCGGCAGCTCGTGTTCGACGGCCGTGGCGTGTGCGTCAGGGCAGGTCTGCACCGGGGGCGCGTGCGCGACGACGTGCGCGACCGGCACCACGGACTGCGGCGACGGCAAGTGTCGCGACCTCTCGACCGACAACAGCAAGTGCGGCAGCTCTTGCTCGACGGCGGTCGCCTGCGCGGCCGGCACGGTGTGCAGCGCCGGGGCTTGCTCGACGACGTGCGCGACCGGCACCGCTGATTGCGGCGACGGCAAGTGTCGCGATCTCTCGACCGACAACAGCAAGTGCGGCACGTCCTGTGGGACCGCCGTTGCTTGTGCTGCCGGCCAGGCCTGCACTGCGGGCGCGTGCGTCCTCACTTGCGCTGCCGGCCAGCTGAAGTGCGGTGGCGCCTGCGTCGACCCCAATACCAACAACACCTACTGTGGAGCGAAGACCGACTGCGCCGGGGTCAACGCCGGAGTGACCTGCGCCTCGGGTAAGGTCTGCACCGGCGGCGTCTGCGCCGCGACCTGCGCCACCGGCCAGATCGCGTGCGGTGGCGTGTGCATCGATCCGCTCACCAACCCGACCTACTGCGGCGCCAAGACGGACTGCACCGGCGCCAACGCCGGTACCACCTGCGCTGCCGGTCAGTTCTGCTCCGCGGGTGCTTGCGGCGGTGTCGTCGCGGCTTCGTGTCGCCAGCTGCACCTCGCGTCGCCCTCGTTGCCGAGCGGCACGTACACCATCGATCCCGACGGGCTCGGACCGAAGCCGGCCACGGCCGTCTACTGCGACATGACCACCGACGGCGGTGGTTACACCTGGGTGAAGGTCACCGACGCGGCCCTCACCACGACCACCGATCAGGCGCCGTACGTCGCGAAGTGCACTGCCCTCGGGATGGAAGTCGTCGTGCCGCGTACGAAGGCACACGCGCTCTCGATGAACACCCAGCTCGGCGCGCTGCCGAACCTGGTCAACGTGTTCCCGAACACCTCGGGTGTGAGCTCGGGAGGCATCAACAACTGGCACGGCACCTGTCTGGGCACGAGGTGCACGTTCTGGATGACCGACGACGCAGGCGGCAACGTCAACTGCGACGGCTTCGAGCCGAACGGCGACAACAACACTGCCTACGCCATCTATCGGCACGCTGACGGCACGGGTTGCGGCAGCAGCATCGCCGCCGGCGTTCCCGGCAAGTGGAACGACGCGAACAACGCACTCGGCATCGCTGGCTACATCGTGTGCTCGACCAACGACTTCGGTCCGGCGAACGGCGAGGTCCAGAGCAACGCGGCCACTTCGTGCAAGGCGATCCACACCGCATACCCCGCGCTCGCGAGCGGCACGTACTGGCTCGATCCGGACGGCCCCGGCGGCAGCAATGCACCCTTCAAGGCGTATTGCGACATGACCACCTCGGGTGGTGGCTGGACGCTGGTCGGTCGCTCGGCGACCGGCGCGGGGACGACCAACTTCGGTTGGCGTTACGCGACCGGCTCGCTCACCGATGACACGACGCCGTACTCGCTCAACGCTGCGGCCGCGGGCGTGTCGTTCACCGAAATCCTCGTCGGCGCGTACACCACGGGCAAGACCTGGGGACCGGACCTCTTCATCCGAAGCGTCCCGTCGAACTTCCTCACGGATTCGGCGTGGAACTCGAATGACTTCAACATCGCGTCCGAGGGTGGGACCGGAACCCTGACGACGGTTGGGGGGACCTGCACCGGCCCCGCCGTCGGCATTTCGCCGACCACCGGTTGGGAGACCTCGGTGCCGGGGATGCTCTACCGCGTGGGCTACACGAACAACGCGGGCGACTTCCACTTCCGCGACGTTCCGGGAAATGGCTACGGCCTCGGCTCGAACACGTGGTCCACCTTCTACACGGACCTCTGTTACGGCGGTAAGCTGGACACCAAGCAGGGCATGGTGATGGTGCGCTGATGCGCTGACGTCACCGCTCGAATGATCGACGGGTCGGGGCGCGTGCCTCGGCCCGTCGTGATTTTGTTCACCCGGGATTGCGGCGGTGCACCACGAGATCGTCGCGGTGCACCACGGCGTCGAGCGGTCGACCGAGGGTCGCCTCGACCTCTTGCGCTCGTTTGCCGGCCACCCGCGCGACGTCGACCGCGGCGATCGCAGCCAGGCCACGCCCGACCTCGCGGCCGGTCGGATCGACGATCTGCACCGCGTCGCCCGCGCCGAACCCGCCCCGCACCCCGAGCACGCCGACGGCGAGCAAGCTGCCTCCGCGCGTCTCGAGCGCGTTCGCCGCGCCGGCGTCGACGAGCACGGCGCCGCGTGGACGCAGGGTGAAGACGATCCAGTGCTTGCGGGCGCCGAGCGCCTCCTCGGCCGGGACGAACAGCGTGCCCACGTCTTCGCCCGCGAGCACCTGCTCGAGGGTGCTCTCGGCGCGCGCATCGGCGATGATCACCGTGGCGCCGGCCATCGTTCCGCGGCGCGCAGCCTCGAGCTTGCTGCCCATGCCGCCGGTGCCGACGCTCTCGCGCCCGGGCTCGATCGGCGCGGCCCCGACCAACGGCAGCGCCTCGCGCTCGACGTCGTGCACCACCGGCACGCGCTGCCCGTTGCGATCGAGGAGCCCCTCGACGTCGCTGAGGAGCACCAGCAAATCGGCCGAGACCAGCGCCGCGACCAGCGCCGCGAGCTGATCGTTGTCGCCGAAGCGGATCTCGTCGACGGCGACGGTGTCGTTCTCGTTGATGATCGGGATGGCTTCGGCCTCGAGCAGCGCATCGAGCGCGGCGCGCGCGTTGTTCGCTCGCGCACGATCGGCGAGGTCGGCGTGTGTGAGGAGCACCTGCGCGACCCGCGCGTTGGCCTTCTCGAACGACTCCTCCCACCGGCGCATCAGCGTGCTCTGCCCCGCTGCGGCCGCGGCCTGCAGCTTGGCCATCTCCTTGGGGCGCGTCTTCCAGCCGAGGGCACGCACGCCGAGCGCGATGGCGCCCGACGAGACCAGCACCACCTGATGACGCGTCGCTTGCTGCGCCGCGATCGCGCGCGCCATCCGCTCGTACACCGCAGGATCGCTCGCGAGCGTGCGCGAGCCGATCTTCACCACGATGCGCCGGGCCTTGGCGATGAGCGCGCGGCGATCGAAGCTCACGTGCCCTCTCCGTCGCTCATGCCACGCATCACGTCGTCGAGCGCGGCGTCGAGCCGCGTCGCAAGCCACTCGGGGAGGCGCGCAGCGGTGATCATCGCGGTGTCGATCGCCTTCTCGACGGTGTCGCGGTAGTCCTCGGGCGGCTCGGTGACGATGGCCTCGCCCGTCATCAGGCCGGGCTTGATGACCCGCATGGTCGCGCGATCGAGCATGTCGCGGATGCGGTGGGCCTCTTCGCCGTCGATGCGGACGACACGCCCGCGATTGCTCGAAGAGCGGAATTTTTCGATGTAGCGATCGAGCAGGCGTCCGAAGGCCAGCGTCTCGAACGCGCTCCGCACCGGCGCGACGATGGTCGCGTACGGGCCGATGCGCGCGAGCGCGCGGGTCGCCACGTAGACGAGCGCGTCCTTGCCGATGCCGGGACGTGCACCGCCGGCCGACGGCTCCGCGAGGATCTCCCGGGCCTCGGCGGTGAGCGCCAGGCCATGCTGCGAGCAGACGTCGTGGGCCATCGCGCCACGGATCAACCGGAGGATCCTGCGGGGCACGATGGGGAGCGGGACGATGCCCGCGATGGCACCGGCGATGGCGAAGACCGTGACCCGAGCCTGCGTCGAGCGGGGCATCCCAAGGCCATAGTCAGGCTGCGGCGCAGCCGCTAGCGTGCAGGGTGCGATGGCCTCGGCAGCACGCACCCCGCGGGGGCCCACGGCACGCTGGTTCGTCGCCCGTGCGCTCGACGGCGTCGGCCCGAAGCTCGCACTGTTCGACGCCTGCCTCGCCACGGTCGTCGCGGTGATCGGCGCGATCGTCTGGCGCGTCGGGGGTGGACCACGTGCGAGCTACGAGCAGATCGTCCCCATGCTCGGAACCGGCCTTCGCTGGTCGGTCGCCCTCCCCATCGCCTGGGGCGCGCTCGGGGCGATCGAAGCCGATCGCGCCGCCGGGCTCCTCGACCTCGCGCGTCGTCGTGGGGTTCCCATGCGTCGGTGGCTGCTCGGTCGGGCCCTCGGGGCTTCCGCGCTGGTCACGCTCGCGGTCGGTCTGCCGATGGTGGTCCTCTCCCTCGTCCTCGCCGGTCTCGGCGGTGGTCTCGAGGGTGCCATTGCACGACTCTCGCTCGTGATTCCCTCTCTGGTGATCGGTGCCGCCACGGGCCTCGTGTTCGGGCTCGGGGCCGTGGTCGTCGGCGCGCTCGTTCCCTCGCGGGTGCTCTCGATCGGCATCTTGCTCGCCGCCGCCTCGCTCGGCGTGCTCGTCGACCTCGCCGTGCCGGGGCTCGTCGGGCTCACCGCGCACCAGGTGGTCTCGCCGTTCCTCGCCCTCGAAGACCTGCAGGCCTTGCTGTTCGCCGTCCCGCGCACGAGCGCGCGGGGAACGGCCGCTGCGGTCGCGATCATCCTTCTCCCGCTGCTCGGTCTTCGCGCCGCCGAGGCCACCCTCGAATCCGGAGCGGCGAGATGAGCCAGACGGGCCTGCAAGGGGTGGTGGCCGCGGGCGCGTTGCGTGGCTTCTCGTATTTCTGCACCACGCCGCTCACCATCCTGCTCGAGGGCAGCCCCGACGACGGGTCCCTGCCCGCATCGGCTGTCATCCTCCGCCTGCTCGCGGGCATCGGTCGCCCGCAGTCGGGGCACGTCTTCACGCTCGGAGTCGATCCGACGACCGATGCGTCGTTGCGTCGCAGCGTCGCGTTGCTCGGCGACGCCGTGCTCCTCGAGGACGAGCCGGCCGACACCGCGCACGTGGTCGCGAGGCTCCGCGGTGTCACCGCCGATCTCGCGCCCTTGATCGCGAACGCCCACGATTCGTCGGGTCGTCGTGCGCTCTGCGACACCCTCGCGAACGCCTCGAGTGCGCGGCTCGTCCTGCTCTCCTTCCCCGAGCGCTACCTCGATCCCCACGCTCGGGATGCGGTGCTCTCGACGGTGCGCGCCGCCCTCGATCGGGGAGCCCAGGCCATCGTGGCCACTCGCTCGCTCGACGAGGTGCTCGCGTTCGCACCCGACGATCGAGCGATCGACTCGAAGGGAGAAAGTGCCGGCGTGCTACCTGCACGCCGGCCCATCGCCGTCATCGTCGCCAACGGCGTCGCGGCCGCAGCCGCGCCCGCGCACGCGCTCCCTTGGGCTGCGCCGGTCGACGGCCTTCGCACCCGGGTGGTCCGGGTGGTCGTCGGGGCGAACGGTGCCGCGAAGCTCGGGTCCGAGCTGCTCGCCGACGAGGCCGTCGCCTCGACCCTCACCGCGGTCGAGCCGCTCTCGGCCGAGGAGGTCCGCTTCCACACCCGAGACCCGCGCGCCGTCGCCCGCGCCATCGCCGCGCGTGCGAAGGACGGTCTCGACGTGCGCTCGTTGACCGTGTTCGGCGCCACCGCAGCCGAGCTCCTCGGAGGGATGCGATGAGCGCGGGGATCGACGCACGCGAACGGACGGGCCTGCTCCGCGGCTCGGGCATCGCGCTCGTGATCACGCTCGCCTTCGCGGCGCCGGCCACACTCAAGATCGCGCAAGGGCTCCTCGGGCCGAACGAGTCGCGCCTTGGCGACGCCATCGCCAATGCGTTCGGCGGCGTCACCCTCCCGCTCGTCGCGGCGGCGGTGGTCGCGTCGGTCCTCGGCGCGGGCAGCCCGCTCCGCGCGCGCGCCGATCGTCTGGTCGCAGCGGGCGCCGAGCCCCGCTCGGTCATCATGCGTCCCCTCGCGATCGCGATGCTCGCAGCGACGCTCGCGAGCGCCCTCGGCTCCGCGTTGACGGTGCTCTTGCTCCGCGGCTCGCTCAGGCTCGGCACGCCGGGCTTGCTGATCACCGATCTGTTCGCCACCGCCTGGGGCACGATGCTCGGTGCAGCCGCCTGGACCGGGTGCGCGGCGTTGTTGGTGATTCGTTCCGGGCGTCCCGCGCGCGCCTGGATCGTCGTCGTCTTCGATCTGGTGTCGCGTCTGCTGCCGGGCGCGGCCGCGTGGCTCGCTCCGAGCGCGCACATCGAGAACGTGCTCGGGGCACCGCCGCCCCGCGGGTTCGTGCACGTACCGGTGTTGCCGCAGCTCGCGAGCGTCGCGGTGCTCCTCCTCATGGCCGCCCTGTTCGCCTTCGCGGCACTTCGCCGCTACGACGGCGCGCCCGCGCGGTAGTGGTACGCTCTCGTCGTGGTCTGGACCGCCCACACCCAGGGTCTCGCGGGGGTGGGGCTTGCGCTCGCGATCACGTGTGCGTCGGGATCGACGTCCGCGTCGTCCTCGCAGGGCAGTGCTGCGCACACGGTCGGGGGCGTGGTCTTCGCGACCGGCGCACTGATCACGATCGCGGCGTTCGCGATTCCCCTCGCGGTCTGCAAGTCCTCGCGAGAGGTGGACTCGCGCGGGGAGACGATCGCTCGCGAGAACCCGTGCAACAACCTCACGAACGGCACGAAGGCCGCGTGGGTCGCGGGCGCCGGCGTCGGTCTCGCCCTCGCGGTGTTCGGCGGCATCCTGTACTTCGAGACCGAGCCGAAGAGCTCGTCGTCGAGCACGGTCCGCCTGAACATCGTGCCGTGGGCGTCGCGGGGGCCCGAGGGCCGCGGCCCTTTGCTCGCCGAGGGTGGCCTGTCGCTCGCTGTGAGCTTCTGACTTACGGCACGTTGAACGCGGGGAGCGCGACGAACCATGCGTCTTGGGGGAGGTTCGAGTACGAGGTGCCCCGGACGAGCACCTGATACGTGCCCGGATACAGCTGACCGGTGAACGCGAAGTTGGCGGCGCACGTCGCGGAGAGACTGAGGTCGTAGCCCTTGGCCGCATCGACGAAGCGCACCGTCGCCGGCGACGCAGAGGAGCAGGTGCGCGTGGGTGGCGCACCGTTGAGCGTGATGGTGCCGTTCACCATGCGGGTGATCACGTTGAACACGAGCCCGGAGTTGGCCGAGACCACCGGCATCGCCGCGTCGATCAGGTACCACGCATCCTGCGGGAGATTCGAATACGACGTCCCGCGGACATAGACCTTGTAGGTGCCCGGGTAGATCTGGCCGCTGAACGAGAACGCCGTGTCGCAGGTGGCGGTGAGCGAGAGATCGTAGCCCTTGTCGGGCTCGACGAAGCGCACCGTGGCCGGCGACGCGCTGGAGCAGGTGCGGGTGGGCGGCGCGCCGTTGAGGGTGATTCCGCCGCTCTGCACGTACGTCTTCACGTCGAATAGAAGACCGCTCTTCGCGCTCGAGACCACGAAGGCGGCGTCGATCAGGTACCACGCATCCTGGGGGAGATTCGAATACGAGGTCCCTCGGACGTAGACCTTGTAGGTGCCCGGATAGACCTGACCGCTGAAAGAGAACGGGGCGTCGCAGGTGACGGCAAGAGAAAGATCGTAGCCCTTGTCGGCCTCGACGAAGCGCACCGTCGCGGGCGACGCGCTGGAGCAGGTGCGAGTCGGGGCCGCACCGTTGAGGGTGATTCCGCCGCTCTGCACGTACGTCTTCACGTCGAAGACCAGCCCGCTGTTCGCGCTCGAGACCACGAACGCGGCGTCGACCAGGTACCACGCGTCTTGCGGGAGGTTCGAATACGACGTCCCACGGACGAAGACTTTGTAGGTGCCCGGATAGATCTGGCCGCTGAAAGAGAACGGGGCGTCGCAGGTGGCTGCAAGCGAGAGGTCGTAGCCCTGCGCGGCGTCGACGAAGCGCACCGTCGCCGGCGACGCACTCGAGCAGGTGCGGGTCGGGGCCGCGCCGTTGAGGGTGATTCCACCGCTCTGCACGTACGTCTTCACGTCGAAGACCAGACCGCTCTTCGCGCTCGAGACCACGAAGGCGGCGTCGATGAGGTACCACGCGTCTTGCGGCAGGTTCGAATACGACGTGCCCCGGACATAGACCTTGTAGGTGCCGGGGTAGATCTGGCCGCTGAACGAGAACGGAGCATCGCAGGTCACCGCGAGTGAGAGGTCGTAGCCCTGCGCGGCGTCGACGAAACGCACCGTCGCCGGCGACGCGCTGGAGCAGGTGCGGGTGGGCGGCGCGCCGTTGAGGGTGATTCCGCCGCTCTGCACGTAGGTCCTCACGTCGAAGACCAGACCGCTCCTCGCGCTCGAGACCGCGAACGCGCCGTCGACGAGGTACCACGCGTCTTGCGGGAGGTTCGAATACGACGTGCCGCGGACATAGACCTTGTAGGTTCCCGGGTAGATCTGGCCGCTGAAGGAGAACGGAGCGTCGCAGGTGACCGCGAGCGAGAGGTCGTAGCCCTGCGCGGCATCGACAAAACGCACCGTGGCCGGCGACGCGCTGGAGCAGGTGCGGGTCGGCGCCGCGCCGTTGAGGGTGATTCCACCGCTCTGCACGTACGTCTTCACGTCGAGCGCGAGGCCGATGCTCCCGGAGTCGGCCGGCGCGGTGTCCTGAGCTCCCGTGTCGGCCGGAACGGCGGTGTCCGCGGTATCGGCAGTGTCCGCGGTGTCTGCGGTATCGGCGGTATCGGCGGTATCGGCGGTATCGGCGGTGTCCGCGGTATCGGCAGTGTCCGCGGTATCGGCAGTGTCCGCGGTATCGGCAGTGTCCGCGGTGTCTGCGGTATCGGCCGCGACCGTGGCATCGGCAGTATCCGCCGTATCGGCGGTGTCTGCAGCGTCTCTGGTGTCCGAGCCCGAGCCGGCGTCGTCGGAGGCGTCGAGCACGGCGTCGCTGACGTCGGCGCCGCCGTCTCCCGAGTCACCCCCTCCTGCGTCGACAGCGGCGCCTTTGCCGCACACGTTGGTCACGCCGCCGCCGCCGCACGTCTCGTCTCCTGCACACGTGCCGCACGTGAGCAGGGCCGAGCAGCCATCCGAGACCGAGCCGCAGTTCTTCCCGAGCTCGGCGCAGGTTTTCGGTTTGCAGTCGCCGGGGCCACAGACGTTGGCGACCCCGCCTCCGCCGCAGGTCTCCCCGATTGCGCAAGCGCCACAGGCGAGCGTGGCTCCGCAGCCGTCGTCGACCGCTCCGCAGCTCTTTCCGAGGTCTTCGCAGGTCTTGGGCGTGCACGTCGGAGTCGGCGCCGCAGGCTCCTCGGACGAGGAACCGCACGCGGCCAACAGCACCGTGAACATGACCACGAGCCACGGAAGGAGGCGCTTCGCCATCCTGCATGGCTACCGCCGAACCGGCCGGTCGTCATTCCGCCCCGGGTTCCAGCTAGAGCAGTTCTCGAACGAGTTTGATCTTGTCAGCCGCTGGGCCGGCGAGTGCGCCGGTGCTTCGAGCCCGCCCGCGCCGGTGCTTCGCGTGTAGTCGCCGGTGCGATCGTCCTCATCCCGAGCGCCCCATGAGCGGAGAACGCGTCGCCACGAGCTGCGCTTCGGGGTGGTGCTCTCCAAATCGCGTCAAGGACATCAAGGGTGGGGCTACGCGCGGCGGTGCTAGCGGATGGCGTATAGACGGTGAAGCTACGAACAAGCTCGTCTACGCGATTTGGAGAGCACCACCCCGACGCGCAGCGGCCC
>Ga0208492_1000154_pt1 | contig 70718 bp, 66 predicted proteins | sample Subbioar_CSW14AB_FD_184820 | JGI IMG/M metagenome (GOLD analysis project Ga0208492, IMG submission 184820) | Serpentinite rock and fluid subsurface biosphere microbial communities from McLaughlin Reserve, California, USA - CR12Mar_CSW14AB (SPAdes) | ecosystem: Environmental > Terrestrial > Deep... | reverse complement strand
AAGACACCCGCTGCCCGAACCGCACCTTCCTCGTCCGGAAGATCCTCGAGGCCCTCGAGGCGCAGCAGGCTGCCGTGACGCCCGCACCCGAGCCGTTGCCTGGGTCGCCAGAGGCCCCCGTGGGCCGCGCCGATGGCACCAAGGCTCTCAAGCCTCGTCGTGCCGCCGATCGCACACAGCAGCCGCGCACGCGGCCAGAGCGCGGACGCTTCCAGTCGATGACCGTCGAACAGCTCCAGAACTCTTACCTCTGGATCGTTGGACGCCCAACCGGAAGCACCGATCGCGCGTACCTGATCTGGAAGATCCGTGAGGCCGAAAAGGGGCGCGTCCCGATCGGTCCGCGCGAGACGCGCCGCCCCGACCAGCAGGCCAAGACCGACCGTCGCATCCTGCCGCTCCGACTCGACACGCACATCGTGACCGCGCTCGACAAGGCGTGGCGCGCTCAGGGGATGAAGAGCCGCATGGAGCTCTTCCGGCGCGCGCTCGCCCAATACCTCGAGAACATCGGCGCCCACGCCACGGCGGCGCTCCTGACGTCCTCCGACGCTCAATAGCAAGTCCAAAGGTGGGTATTCAGCGTGTTCCTGGTCAGCACTCTTTGCTGACCGAGTGATTCACGAATCAGGGCGGTAAACCCCCAACAACTCGCGATATCGCCCATACCCCCTGATACGCGCGTCCGGATTGGCGATAGCCGACGCGCGTGTTCTTGCGGGTATTCGCGCGCCGGCGAGGTGGACCGACACGCGCATGTACAGCCCGGCATGGACAACGCGACGATGAAGAGCCTGCGGTTCGGGATTGAGATCGAGACGGTGGGCCTCGGCCGCGAGCAGCTGGCGCGCGCCATCCAGGGCGCGGTGGGCGGCTCGATCCGCTGCGAATTCCGCGCTTGGCAGGTCACCGACGCCAAGGACCGCACCTGGAAGGTGGTGCCCGACGGCTCGCTCAGCAACTACGAGCACAGCGGCGAGATCGTCTCGCCGATCCTGACCTACGCCGACCTCGAGGATCTGCAGTCGGTGGTTCGCGCGGTCCGCGCCGCGGGCGCGCGCACCGACGCCTCGACCGGGATCCACATCCACGTCGACGGAAGCCGGTTCGAAGCCAAGGGAGTCACCAACCTCGTCAAGACGATCCACAAGCAGGAGCGCCTCCTCGAGCACGCGCTCGGCATCAGCGAGCAGCGCCTCGGTCGGTATTGCCGCCCGATCGAGCCGGCCTTCATCGCGCGCCTCGAAGAGCGAAGGCCGCGCACCCTCCAGCAGGTCAGCGAGGCCTGGTACGGCCGCGCGAACCACCGCCCCGAGCGGTACGATTCGAGCCGCTACCACGGCCTCAACCTCAACAGCCTCTTCTTCCGCGGAACGATCGAGTTCCGATATTTCAATGGCACCTTGCACGCCGGCGAGGTCAAAGGCTTCGTCCAGCTGGTCCTGGCGCTCGCCGCGAAGGGGCTGACCTCGAAGAGCGCGTCGAGCAAGCGCCGCGACTTCAACCCGGCGACCGCCAAGTACGACTTCAGGGTCTTCCTCCTTCACCTTGGGTTGATCGGCGACGAATTCAAGACCGCGCGCCTCCACCTGACCAAGCGCCTCGCGGGCTCCGCGGCTTGGCGCGGCGAACGCCGCGACCGCCGCGCGCGCGGCGCGCAGGGCGGCACGGACGGCACGAACGAGCCGACCGAACCGATGGCGCCCACGCTGCGCTCGCCGGTGCTGGCCACCGAGACGGTCAGCAATCCTTGCTGAGGCCCTGATGACGATAGCAGCCACAAACCTCGAACAACGACGCGGCGGCCAGGAAACCCTGATGGACAGGTCAGGGTCGGCGGCCCGCGGCCACGCGGTTTCGCGGACATGGGGAATCCGCGGCGCTGGACCAGAACGCGCATGTACGTCGGATCATGAACAGCGGGACCAAGAAGATGATGGGCGCGGCGAAGATCCAGGTGACCACCGGCGTCAGCCGGTACGGCAACCCCGAGCCGCAGATCGAGCTTCGCGCTCCGAAGGGCACCCCGCACCGACAGGTCCGCGCTGCCCTGTTCGCCCTCGCGGCGGAGGTCGAGCTCGAGACGCCGCAGCACGAGGGATGGATCGTGCAGATCGACCCGCTCTCCGACGAATCCGGACGCGTCTACCTCGAGCTGATGAACTGCGAGGAGCCGGAGGTCGCACGCGGGCTCGATTTGCTCCGACGGATCTGCCAATGACATTGCGGCACGCCCCGCGTCCGACGACGACCACTGAGGCGAACATGAAGACGGTGCTCTACTTCGCGTACGGATCGAATCTCGACGAAGCGCAAATGCGCGCACGCTGTCCCTCGGCCGAGCGCGCGGGACGCGCGACCCTCCGGGGCCACGCGCTGACATTCGGGGGCTTCAGCCACCGCTGGAACGGCGCGGTCGCTAGCGTCCGGCGCAAGCGCGGCGCGGAGGTCGAGGGCCTGCTCTACGCGCTGGATGGCGACGCGCTCGACGCGCTCGACCGCTTCGAGGGACATCCGTTCGCCTACGAACGCGTGATCCGCTACGTCGTCGATGAGGATGGTCGACGGCGACGCGTTCAGGTCTGTCTCCAGCCCTACGATGGCTTCGTGCCATGGCAGCCAGCGAACGAGTACATCGCGGTGATCGCACGCGCGTACCGCCGGCTCGGCTTCGACCGCCAGCGGCTTGCCGCGGCGATTTTCGGAGGCGCCCAATGAACCGCGAGCCTGAGCGGCGCAGGGTGTTCGTTTACGGCTCGCTGCTCCGCGGAGAGCCGAACCATCCGGTCATCGAGCGCGCCGAGCTCGTCGGCGCGGCAACGACTCCGCCGCGCTTCACCCTGCACGACCTCGGGGCCTTCCCCGCGATGATCGAGGGCGGCGAGCACGCGATTGTCGGCGAGGTCTACGAGGTCGACCAGGCAACGCTCACCGCCCTCGACCGACTGGAGGGGCACCCGAGATTCTACCGGCGCACGCCGATCGCGCTCGCCGACGGCTCCGCTGCAGAAACCTACGTCCTGACGCGCGCACAGGTTGTTGGTCGCCCGGTCGTGTCGACCGGCAGTTGGCGCGCACACCGCAAAGCGAGGCTCCGATGAACATCACCATGCGCGACGGCCGCGTCTTTTCAGGCACGGCCATCCAGATCGTCAAGGCCATGCAGGACATCGCGTTCGGCGTCGAACAGATGACGGTCGACCAGTACATCGACTGGGTCGTGCAGAACGCCAGGCGGTTCGAGGAGGTCGAGCTCGCGGTCGTCGGCGAGACGTCCGAGGAGCGAGCGAAGTCGCTCGTCGCCGAGATGCTCGCGAAGGGGCTCGCCCGCGGCTAAGGCAGGCTGCGCGTCGAGGATGTGTGTATGCTCGTAATCGTGCGTTCGATGAGAGCGATCAGCGTCGCGCAGCCCTGGGCAGAGTGCATCGTCGCGCACGGCAAGAACGTCGAGAACCGCTCGTGGAAGCCGAAGGACCGCGGCTACTTCGCCGTGCATGCCTCGCAGGCGCGATCTCTCTCACGGTTCCGGGACTGCGAGGACCGAAACGGAGTCTCCATCGATCCAGACGAGGTGGCGTATGGGGCGATCGTCGGTTTCGCGCGTCTGACGGATGTGATCACGCGCCGACAGCTCACGCCCCGAACACGACGTTGGTTCGAGGGGGAGTACGGGCTCGTGCTCGAGGATGTGATTCGCCTGAGGAAGCCTGTGAAGGCGAAAGGCTCGCTTGGTCCATGGCGTGTGAAACCAGGCGTCCTCCGAAAATGCCTGGTTCAGCTGTCTGCCGCGGAACGCTCCCGCGTGCTGCGCGGCCCGACGTACGCAGAGCCCGGCACGGCGTGCTGGATCGTGAAGGGACGCGTCGACCGAAACGGGCCCGAGTTCATCTGGGCCGGCGGCAAGGCGCGCTGGCAAACGCGCAAGCCACCGAAGGACTGGTCGCCGGGCGACAAGCTCCTCTTCTGGAAGGGCGCTCCGCACAGCTGCGTGATCGGAGTCGGTGAACTCGGTCGCATCGAGGAGCGAGACCGCCAGGGCAACACATGCTTCCACGTCAGGTACCTGACCGACGAGCTCCCGAAGCCCCTGACGATCACCAAGCTGCGCGCAGATGCGGTGCTCGGCTCCGCCGCTTTTCTGAAATCCGGACCCTCAGGTACGCTCTTCGCGCTCACCGATCGGCAGGCCCACCGAATCGCCAAGCTTGCGCTCGCGTCGAATCATTCGCTGGTGTCCGCGCGTCAGCGCGCTGTCTACACGAGGCTTGCCCGAAGCCGTTCATGACGTCCGTGCGGGCGCGGGCCCGCGGATGCACACGCGGCTCACCGACGGGAACGTCTCGCCTCGAAGACGAAGGCGCGAAGCCGGCGTGGGTCGATCTGGAGCGCTATTGCGCGCGCCTCGAGCGCCTCCTCCGAGGCGTCCAGGAGTTGGGCAGCCTCCTGCCGGAGTGCGACCTGGTCGGCCCACGTCGCCCCGGTCGCGAGCTCGCGCTTGCGGCTCATCGGGCACATCCCGATCGCGCCACCAGTGTGCTGCGGTTCATCCGCCCATCCTTGCCGAGCCGCCGAAGGATCACGACCGCCGACGCGCGTGGGCTGACAGTCAATGTCCACGGTCTCCGCGCTGACGGATGAAGGCCGGGCGCAGAGGCGGTGCGTTGCGCCTCGTCATGAGTGCGACGTCGACGGCTCCCTCCGCGATAGCCGCTTTGTGGGAGAAGCGGCTATCGCACCACCGGTGATTTCAAGCACTTGCGCAACATACTGAACACGGAGGACCGCGGCGGGCCGCCGCCGCCTCACCTTTGTTCTGAGCGATCGTTGAGGAAGATCGGTCAGCTCGCCTTTGGCGCCGATCGCGTGTAGAGAGCCGCGCGACAGTTCGGTGTCAGAGCGAGCCTCCGACGATGGAGGCCCGGCCGCTCGGGAAGGAAACCTTCGTCCGTGTCTCGATCGACCAGCACCCAAGCGGAAAGGAGCGCGTAGATAGTCATGCATCGCTCGCTGCTCGCAGTTGCACTCGTCGTCGGTTGCTCCGGCGCTGCTCCCGAGACCGCCCCAGCCCCGGTGGCCTACGCAGATCCCGGGCCGACACCCGACCTCCTGCTGAACGTGGTCGGCAACGCCGGCAGAGAGGGCAACCAGCGTCTGGTACAGGGGTTCTTTGCGCGCGGGCGAACCAAGGGCCAGCATTGCACGGTCGACGAGGTCGACGGGTGTCGACTGCGGACCTGCTCCGAGTCGGGGACAGACGGCAAGCCCATTTTTCCCTATCCCATCGTGACCGTAACGAGCCCCTCCATCGGCAACGAAGTGGCGCTCCCGATTGGTCCGAGTGGATATGGGGAAATTGTGCAGACCGGCGATTTTGCACCCGACGAAATGGTGCGCCTCTCGGGCGCGGCCAGCCTCGAGCTCGCCGCTTTCGAGTTCGACGTGCGCGTGCCGCGCCCAGTGGTGCCCCAGTCGTTCGGCCAATGCGGTCGCCTGGACCTCGCGACAACGCTGGACCCGTGTGTCGTCGACGACGACCCTCCGATCGTGAAATGGACCGGCGGCGCCCGTTACGTGATGGTCACGCTAACGCACGCGCTCGAGCGCGAGAAGTCACTGTCCTGCACCTTCGACGCCGCGCCCCAGAAGGGTCAAATCCCAGCGAACGCACTCGCCAGACTGGCGCGCAACACGCCCATCCTCGTCGACATCTCCGGCGCGACCGAGGTCGCACGCGGCGAGGAGGTCAGCGTCTTTGCCTGGCGGTTCCCGACCTTGAGACTCCGGGCCATCACCCTGAAGTAGTCGTCACCGCTCGAAGTTCAAGCATCCGCTGATGGTGAAGAGCTCGCACCTCTGTTCGAAGGTGACCAGGAAGCGGGAGAGGTACTTCGGCTTGGTGGACGTGGGGCCCGCGATCCACTCGAGCTTGTGGATCTGGAATCGCCCACGGTCGTTGAGGCACGCGATGCCAGAGTCCTTGAACTTAATGCCGAGTCCGAGCCTTCCCGGAACCGGGAAGTCGGCCTTCGCCGGCTCGTACACCCCAACCTTGAAGACATCCGACTCGTTTCGATTCACGAAGTCGAAGTAGCCCTCGGGCCAACCGCCCTTGAAGGCGGTGAGCGAGATCCAGTACAGATTCTCCTGGTCGACCCGCCAGTTGAATGTGGACGGCTCGAGGACTCGCTCGGACGCCCCGGACGCGTCCGTTCGATACGCATAGACGTAGTTGCCACGGCCGGTGCATCGTTCGGGAGATCCGTCGTAGGGAGCGGGCGGGCTCGTATCCTCGATCTCGGCATCCGACGCCCCTTCGCCACCATCGGCGATGGCGTCCAAGATGGACACCGCGTCATCGGGCGCCGACGGCGCGACTTCATTTGACTCGACACGAGCGCCACAGCCCAGGAGCCCGAGCTCCAGAATGGTGCATAGAAACGCGATCCGATGGCCGAACATGGCCGCGAAGCTGCTCCGGGAATGTCCGGACGTGAAGTCACTTCCCGGTGGGCGGGCTGAACACTCTTCTGTTTGTCCCGCCTCAATTGACGCAACCGGTGGACCGTTTCAGTCGACCTGCCTCCATGAGCACCCGGGATCGTTGGGTTCGACTTTGGCTGATGGCCTGCATCCTCGCCTTCGTGGCGTGCGGAGCGGGTGGGCCCCCACCCCTGGTCGAGCCTGGACTGTTCGCCGAGTGTTCGACGGCCGAGGCAACGGAGAGCGTGAGCCCGACGGTTGCCTGTCAGCTGACGACCGGCGACACGAAGACCGTCGTATTCGGGTACCGCAACGATCAACCGACGACAGTCGTCGTGCCCGCGGGGGATCAGAACCACTACGAGCCGGAGCTTGGCGCGCCGAGCGCGAGCGGGGCGGTGCGTCCCCCTTCCAGCTTCCTCCCTGGCGAGCATCCGCTTGCGTTCGCGGTGACCTACAAGACGAGCGTGGGAGTGGTCCGATGGAAGATCGGCAAGACCAAGTCCGTCTCGAGTTCTGACGCTGTCGTCGAGTGCAAGAGCGAGGTGACCGCGGGGGAAACGCGACTCACTCCGAAAGACGCGGCTGATGGTACGGGCTCGATTGTGACGGCACGGGATCCCGCGGTACGGCTCGCAAATACCGTTGTTCCCACGGCCGCGCCGACACAGAACGGAGCACTCGGCGAGACTGCTGGTTCGCTGACCGCCGGCAAAGATGGTTCGGCGAGCTACTTCATACCGATCGAGGTTCCGCCCGGCCGAGCCGGCATGGCGCCGGAGCTCTCCCTTACGTACAATTCGCGAGCAGGGAACGGCCCACTCGGCGTGGGGTGGAGCATCGGCGGCCTGTCCCAGATTGCGCGGTGCCCGAAGCCCGCCACCAAGGACGCCAAAGCGGCGCCCGTGAAGTTCTCCCTCGACGACGAGCTGTGCATCGACGGCGATCCGATCACGCGATACGCGGTCTCCAACGATGGGACACTCGCTGTACAGTTCCGTGCGCCGCTCCATGATCCGTACACGCGGATAAAGGCTATCGAGAGCGACGCGGGCGGGGTGACCGCATTCAGCGTCGAGCTACGCAACGGGCGCATCCTTCGGTATGGAGGCGCCGGAGCTGTCGTCGAAGGCATCCGTGCGAAGCCTGCGGCCGACGGGAAGGGCGAAGAGCAACAACTCGGGACTGTCCGTCTCGCCTGGCTTCTCTCCGAGGTTCGTGACCGCAACGACAACGCGATTTGGTACAGCTACGACGACGCGAGCATCAAGCCGACACCGCCCCAGGGTTGCGCGTTCGGGGGCCCAGTCCCCTGCAACTCCTACGAGACCCGCATTCGTTCGATCACGTACACACACAATGCCGACGGCTCAGGCGGGCTGAAAAGCGTCGAATTCCAATGGGACGATGGTCGGCCAGACGAGGATCTGGTTTGGGTCTCGGGGCTCGCGCTCAAACGACGTGGTCGTCTCCGCGAAATCACCATCTCGGGACCGGCGCCGGTCACGACCAGACCTTTGCATCGTTACCAGTTCCAATACGTGATGGGTCCGGTCTCCGGGCGCTCGCTCCTCAGCTCCGTGCGTGAGTGCGACGGCGCTTCCGCCTGCAAGAGTCCGACGACTTTCGACTATCAGCGCGGAGACGCCGGGCCGGAGACGGCGGATTTCAATGAGATCCGGCCACTCGGACAGTTCACCGGATGGTTGCCATTCACCCGGCTTCCGGGTGCATACGTCTTCGCGGCCGACTTCAATGGCGACGGGCTCGATGACGTGCTCGTCTCGCCTGCCAACAGCTCCAGTTGGAAGGTCGCGATAAACCAGACAGTTCCGGGATCGGCTTCCGTCAAGTTTGGCGCCCCGATTGCTGTGAATCTGCCAACGAACAGCAGTTTGCCGCCCGCACCAACCCCCGTCGACCTCGATCATGACGGCAGCGTCGATCTGATCTACCCGCAGCTGAAGATTGTCAAGCAAGGCGATGATTGTCTTCCAGTGGAACGACTCGCCTATCGACGACTACGCTGGAGTGGGTCTGACTTCGTGCCGGCCCCAGGGGATCCAGGCGAGCCGAAGTCTTACACGGGCAAGTACACCTGCTCCGGCGCCTCGAGCGGCGGCACGTATTTTGTCGACCGCAAGGGGGATGGTCGGCTGGAGCAGTTCTCTCTTTCGGCGACTTCCTACGGCCCTCTGGCGGCGCCGACCAACGGTTCCCGGGCCTGGGACATCTTCGAGCCCAAATTTGGTCACTTCGTACGCTGGCTCGATCCAACGCCTGTCGCTTCCAGCCCGAAGGAGGAGACTCCACTCGTTCCCGGTCAAGACATCGCCTTCGGTGATGTGAACGCAGATGGGATGGCCGATGCGCTGATGCGGAAGCCTTCGACCGACCAATCCGTCCTGCTCATGTCAACTGGGCTCGGTTTCCGCCCAATCGCCGTGCCCGCTCCTCTCGACGGAACGGATGCGCCCACCCGGTGGACGAATACCCCCTCGGCGGCGCGGATCGACTTCTACCAGGACGGTCACTCGGTGTGGCTCGTCGATCCCAGCAACCTGAGCGGGGGGACGTTCGCGGCTACTCGCCGCACGATGCTCCGTTCGCTGCCGTTCAAAGAACCAGAGTGGCGGTACCCGCCGACGATCGAGCTTGTCGGCTCGGGCAGAGTTGGCCTCACCGCGTTTGGCGTGCCCGTTCAGGCGTTCGACGCCAACGGCGACGGCGTCGAGGACCTGCTCTTTGCCGACTCCACGGGCAGTCTGAGCATCGCCCTTCGCAACGGACAGCGCGCGGATCTTCTGGTCCGCGTTATCACTGGCTTCGGCGATCGCGCGGACGTCACCTACGCGCCGCTTCCGGCACGCATTGGAATGGCGAGCGTCGTTTGCAACGATTCGAATGGCATCGACTGCAGCCAGCGCGGAATCCTGGTCGTCGACCGCTTGCGACGGCACGTCGATTTCGCGGAGCGCTCCTCCCGCTACACCTTCACCCAGCCGTGGACCGACTTCGTCAACGGGAACTTCCTCGGTTTCGGCTCCATGGTCGAGCTCGACGAGCAGACCGGAAGGAAGACGACCACACATTTCGATAAACGCGACACACAGGTCACCGAGGACGGCTTCCTCAGGTTCCCGTATGGTCAAGTCCCGACTTCGATCGAGGCCGAGGCTCCGGTTGGCGATGGTCGCGTCATGCGCTCGGTCACCGCGATCACCTGGGGCACCCCGGACGAACTCAGAAGCTTCCGACCGGCAGGATCCCAATCCTTCCAACCCCTCGCCGTCCTGATTGACCAGACCAGTACGGAGGAGTCCCCGAAGGGGATCACGATCCTTCAGCAAACCTCGAGCCTCCGCAGCTACGATCGTTACGGGAACCTCACGACGCAGACCTCGACGTCCGCTCTTGCGAAGGACAAGGAGACAACATTCAGCACGTGGGCCACCGATGAGAAGGCCTGGCTGATCTCCCAGCCTCGGAGCACGCGTGTCACCAGCACAGTCGAAGGGAAGTCGACCGCGCGACTGATCTTGTTCGAAACAGATGCTCGAACAGGACTGCTTACGCGCGAGATTGTCGAGCCAACTGGCACCGCGGACGTCAAGCTTTTCACGGATGTGATTCGTAACGCCAATGGCAACGTAGTTGCCACGGTCGTCTCCGACACGACGGGCCTCAGGCGCCGCACCGACATCGAGTGGGACGCCCTTGATCAGACGTTCCCCACCCGCGAGGTGGATGCTCTCGGGCACGTCTCCGAGGTCCTCCATCATCCTGGTCTGGGCGTCGTCGCCGAGACCGTGGATGCCAACGGGGTTCGCAGGCGCTTCCGCTACGATGGTTTTGGCCGATTGCGTCGCGTGATGGCGCCCCTCTGTTCCGCCCCTGATCTGACCGGTACGGGCTGCTCAGGCCCTACGACGACAATAGAGGAGTTGCCGCCGAGCATCCCGAAGACGGCCTTCGCGATCCGCATGTCACAATCTGGCGGCCCTACCTCGATCATTCACTACGACCAGCTTGGGCGCGAGGTCCGCACGGATGTCACGGGTTTCGATGGGAAGCCCGTGACGACAGTCACAGCGTACGACTCGCGCTTCCTTGGACAACCGAGTTCAGTGAGCGAGGTCATCCTGCCTGGTTTCCTCACCCCGTTGCCCCTTGTCGCGCGGACCAGTCGATTCGGCTATGACCTGCTCGGCCGCACCGTCCAGTCGATCGCACCGAATGGGGGCAAGACCACCCGCTCATACGAAGGGCGCCGCGTCGTTGTCACCGATCCAATGGGTTCCGAGACCATCACGGAAACGGATCCGATGGGGCGCGTGACAAGCCATATTGAGCTGCTCTCACCCACCTCGGGTCCCCCGTTCGGTGGACCTCCCCTTGGCTCCGACCGCGAGATCCGAACCAGATACACCTACGGCCCGTTCGGGCAAATGTTGACGGTCACTGACACCAAGTCGAACAAAACGAACTTCGAGTACGACACGTTGGGTCGTAAAACTGCGCTCGTCGGCCCGCGGGGCGACCGCACCACGTGGACGTACAACGCGTTCGGTGAGCCGATCCGGGAGACGCATGGTGCGCTGCGTGAGCGTTCGTTCGCCTACGACGCACTCGGACGACCTGTCGCCGAAAAGGCGGCTGATGGCGTTGCGTGCCTCTACTACGATGGCGCTCCCAACGGGATCGGACAGCTCACGAGTTCGCGACGCTTCGACGGGAGCGGCGCGGATGCGGTCAGAGTGGAGCATTCGACAGCCTTCGATCCCCTTGGCCGTCCGATCGTGACCCGCGAATCAGTGGGCGGTGGCCCGGAGCTCACCTTCGCCCACAAATACGACGCGTTCGGCCGGCTCTCGCAGGTGGACTACCCGAGCGCGTCGGGCGACACGGGCCTAAGCGTCGGGTACTTCTACAATTCGTTTGGTCATCTGCAGCGCCTGCTCGATCTCTCGGCCAGTGGTGCAGGTTCGACCTCGGGCAAGTTCGGTCCGCCCCAACCAGTTCCGATCCTGTGGGAGGCGCTCGAAACGGACGTCACCGGACAGCTCACGAAGGAACGCTTCGAGAACGGCGTCACCACCGAGTACACCTACGACGTCGAAAAGGGCTATCTGCAGAAGACGACCGCGCAGAACCTCGCTGGCGTAACCGTCCAGGACCTCGCTTACCAGTGGTACGATGATTACCGACTCAAGGTGCGCGACGACCGCAGCGTCGGCACGCTCCGAAGCGACCGGTACAAGTACGATTCGGTCAAGCGAATCGTCTCGTGGAGCGGGGGTTGGGGCGAGGTCAGCTACGACTACGACGACATCGGTAATCTCAAGAAGCGCACGACCAAGGCGAAGGGAACGAAGGTCGAGCACTTCGTCTCCGGGGGCTTCCTGGCGCCCGGCGAGCCAGGGATCTCGCCCTCACCGTACGCCATCACCGCGGGCCCCGAGGGCAGCTACACCTATGACGAAGTCGGCGATCAGGTGTCCTTCGTTCCAGCCGACGGCAAAGCGTCCGGTCGGAGCGTGCAGTGGACGACGTTCCACCTCCCTCGCCGGGTAGTCACCGACGTGGCGACGGCCTCGTACAACTACGACGCGCACCGCCACCGCGCGCGCAAGGTCGAAGAGAACAGCGGGACCATCACCTACTACGCGGGCGGAGGCCTGTATGAGCTCCGGCGCACTGGCGAAATTGACGAGGAACTCTTCTCGGTAGCCGCAGGCGAACGAACGATCGCACAAATCATCCGCACCAAGCGTGCGGGCTTGCAGGTCGCCAAGCGGAAGCTCTTCATCCATCCTGACCACCTCGGCTCGCCGCACGTGATCACCGACGAGTTTGGCAAGCAACTCGAGGTTCGTGTCCACGAACCGTTCGGCCGACGCGTCGACCCCATCGATCCGACCAAACCGTTCGCCTCGACCACCGCGGCGAGCGCGATTCACGAAGGCTTCACCGGCCACCAACATGAGGACGAGCTTTCGCTCATCAACATGCGCGGCCGCATCTACGACCCGAAGGTCGGCCGGTTCCTGTCCGCCGATCCGATTCTCGGCACGTCCGGGCAGCGGCTGAACCGCTACTCCTACGTCGCGAACGACCCAATCAACCAAACTGATCCGTCCGGCTTCTGCTTCGACACGCTCTATGGCTGTTTGGCGAACCCGCCCGCCGGGGCTTCGGGCATCTCGGGGAGCATTCAGTGGGGATTTGGCGGCCCTCCGGCGGAACCGGAGCCAATAGGCAATGATTCCAAGGGGAAACCAGCACCGCCGGCGGCCGCTGCTCCGAAGCCGACGCTGTTCGCACCCTCCGCGCCAATTAACGCGGGTAGTGGCCCGATGGTGCCACTCAGCATCGGTGGGTTCCTTGGCTTCTCCGCGCCTACGCTGGGCGGTGCCTATAAGCTCGCGGGGGCCTCGGGTGGACGCGCGACGAGTGGCGCTCTGCCCGTTGTCAGAAGCTCGGACAATCTTGACGGCGGAAGTGCCGTGCCAGCGCCACGCCATCAGAATCTCGGTTCAGGATTCCGATTCGGTTCTGCGTCTGAGGATGACTTCGACCCGCTCACGCGGCGCTTCGTAATGAAGTCCGACCAGATGATAGCTGTCTATGGAGCAATTTCTGTCGGCGCCCTGGCAACCGCATTCCCTCCACTTGGCTACGGAATGGCCGCTGCTGGGCTACTGGGCGTGTCCTCGGACGACGACCCAGATCTAGCGATGGCCGTGGTCGGTGCGGTCGGCCTACGATTTCGTGCCCTTCCCGGAGTAGGGGGCGGTTCAAGGATAGTGCAGCCGTTGTCAGAGGCAGCAAAGACGGAACTGAGGACTTCGGCTCGGCAAATTTGGTTTGATCGAATGGGCCAGAGCGCCTCCCGTGCCGGCCTGGATGTGCATCATCGTATTCCGCTGGAGTACGCACACCTATTTCCCGCCGCCGATCCGAATCGCGCGGCGAACCTAATTGGTGTAGCCACACACACACACTCAGAGATCACATCCGCATGGAACGGATGGCGACAGAGTCTCGGCCGAGCACCGAAGCCCGCCGAGGTCATGGGCTTTGCCTCAGCGATTGACTCAATGTTCGCGGAGGACATGGTGTTTATCAAATGACCAAAGATCAAGACTGGACCGGAATCGAGCTGACATATTCGGACAGCGACTTTGCGCCGCGAGCACGCCGGCTAATCGTCAACGGGATCGCGTTCGGCTTCACCGTTGATGGTGAGGCCGCGCTGCGGCTTGCGCCGTTCATCTCGAATGGTGCCCTGCAGGATCCAGGAGGGATCGGCCTAATTCCAAAGCTGCATCCTTTTCTTGGTGTCGCCATGCTGGCCATTGGGCGCGGCACCGCTGTCACAATTTCTCCGTGCGACAGCGGCTTTCGCGTAACTATCGGAGTGGGAGTCGCGTGAACGGCCGGTTCGACAACCAACCGAGCTCCTGCTGGGCTCCGCTGAGCCGAGACAGCGATCGGCCGGCTGTGACGGCCATGACCGTGGTACGATATAGGGACCCAGCACCTTCACGCGAACATCGTCGGAGACTAGGCCAATCGGTTGACCCTGCCGCAGCCGATCGCACCGGTAGAGACGTAGAGACGCGATACTGACCGATGGGTCCTCCTCGAAGCGCCATATCGTGCAAAATGACGTCGAATCGCGTAGTAGCACTTGTTCCCGAGTGTTCGAATCCCGTTGGGGACCAGGAATCAGCGGCAGCTGCTCACGTGTGCCTCTGCGGGGCGCAGGTTTGGCAGTCGCTCGGCGATGGCCCTCCAGATCCGTTCGGCCGTGCCGAGGTCGTCGCGGGAGACGGCGCGCTTGAAGGCCTCGGCGAGCCGGTAGATCTGGACCCGGGTCGCGGGGTTATTTTCCTGAGGAATTTCTGGAGACCCCGGTAGTCCCGCGGAGAACGCGAGCGTGAGCCTACGTGGTCGCACGTGGTCCCGCGTAACCAATTGGTCGCGAATCTTCCCGTCGCACGCCGATTTGGCGACCGTTCGATTCCCATGCGCTTCCGCCACCATCGCCCGGAATTTGCGACGTTTTCTGGCCAGAACCAGGATTGAATTGGCATCGCTGAAGGGAGATGGCGCGGAGGCTGATCGCGCGCGGTGTCGTGTCTCACCGGACCGATGGCAGCGAGATGACCGGCCGAAGGCCAGCGCCATACATGCCCGCGCACTCATCGGCGTCGGGAACATATCCCGCTACCGCGGCGCAGAGGAACCAGGCCCACTCGCAGCAACCCTGCCAGGGGAAGCACCCGGCGGCGCCTCCCGCGACCGCCAATTCGTCGTCTATCGTGCACCAACAACTCATGACGAGTGGGTCCACGACGCCGAAGCGGTTGCTCCTCGCCCAAGCAGGTTCATCGGGGGGCGATTGGGAGGGAAAGGCTTCGCGGAATTTTCGTTCGAACACCTCTCGTGCGGCTTGAACATCGTCGCGGATCCAGAACTCGTCGGCCAGCATCCATCGCGGCAGTTTGTCGCCCCATGGGAAGAGCCACGGCCGCCCACCTGCCATCGCCCATTGCATCTCGACGGCGGTGGGGAGGCGGGCCCTCAAGTGCGTGAGCGCGCCATCGAGTTCGTCGGCGAAGAGCCACAGCGCGTCGAACGTTCCGGCCGAACGGGACCGCCGAGCGCGATCGAGATCTAACAGGTGCGCGACGCCGGGAGTACTCATTGCCAGCGGGACAGCGCTCATGAGGAAGGGCTCGATTCGCGTCGGCCGCCCGAGGTGAAGGCGAGCGCTATTCCAGCCCGCCCCCGCGCCATAGGGGGCGCGGACCGCGGTCCTTACGCAAGAACGCGACGACGCGATCGTAGCCGCAGTCGTCTGCAGCGACGGCAGACGAAGCCGTGCTCGGGAAAGACCGCAGCGCAGGTAGTGGTGCCGAGCGGTCCCCGGTCGCGCACGTTCAGCGGGTCGTCCGCTCTGCCGCACGTAGCCGCTCCCCGGTCGATGCCGGCATCATCCTCCCGATCTCCTCGTAGATCCTCCGCGCCACGTCCGTATCGCCACGCGCAACCGCTCGCTTCAGCGCCTCGGCCAGGCGGTAGACCAGCTCCGCACGGGCCCTCGTCCAATTGGCACCGGAATTGCCATCACCACGTGCGTTCGCGTCCCTGGCCGGGTCACCGCGCGTCACCGCAACCGCCGACGACCACCCCGTCGTCCTGGCGACAGCTATCTCGACAAGAACCACGACACCCCCGAGCGGATCTACGCTCTCGCGCAGCGTGCCGCATGGCTGATCATCGCCTGTGCCGATGACTCCTCAGTCGAGGCTCGAACGATCGCCGCTGTGAACGCCCTGCTTTCGGAGACGAAGGTGGCGTACTTTCCTGGACGAGCGACGCTCACTCCGTTGGGCCTCTGCGGGTTCAGGTTGCTCGAGCACGCGCGGACATTCCGCTGGACCGTACGCTCCGAGACCCGAATGCCGACCTTCCGGAGCTCACCACGGATCCGATCGACGCCCCATCGAGGGTTTCTCCGCCACCGTCACGGCCATGACACGACCGGGAACGCCACGCGACGCGAGCGCGGCATCCCGGCACCGCTCGCGCCAGAAGCGCCGACACCCAAGCCTGCTGCTACCATCTCCGCATGCCGGCGGAGCCGCAGCTGCTGAACGACACGCCGACGCCAGCCTCGCAGCTCGTCGACGAGCGCGGCCGGCCGTACTTCCTCTGGGACGTCGAGATGACACTCGCGGAGTTCGAGGATGCGCTGCAGAGCCCGGACCCTGAGGTCCGCGCATATCTCGTCGGCAAGCTCATGCGGCAGGCCCGCGCGGCGGACGTGACGCGCTTCGTCAGCATGGAGGAGGCACGCGCGCTCTGGCCGTCGCTGCAACGGTATTTGGGGCGCACGCGCGAGATGTGGCGCCAACGGCTCGGTATCGACGACGGCGCGGCGGATGGCCCTCGGTAGGCTCTCACCGCTTCAGCAGCGGATCCTGGGCCTCCTCGCGCGGGGCGTGGCCTCGCCATGGGTGCTGACCGGCGGCGCCGCGCTTGGAGGCTTCTACACGCAGCACCGGGCGGTCACTTGTACTTGATGCGGTAGAGGGCGCGCTCGGTCGCGTTGCTCGTGGTGACCGTGAATGCGTACAGATAGCTCCCGTTGACGGCGAACTTGCGCCAGATGTCCGAGCTCGAGAGCGACACGTTGGGGTTCGAGTACTGCGGAATGGTGAACGTCTCGTACGATCCGCCCCCGTTCCTCGAGATGTAGAAGGCGGCCTTGCTGGTCTGCGAGAAGCACAGCACGTCGGGCTCGGGTAACATGAACCCGAGACCGCCAAAGCTCTCGCCTGGTCCCATCCGCCAAATGGAGCTCCAGGTGTTGGCGCCGTCGGTGGTCTTTGCCAAGCCGGCACCGTTGTACGTGTAGCCCACCATGGACGACTGCATCTGCAGGTTGCCGCTGTAGATGGCCGACTCCGTCGGCTTGTTCGGTTTGGGCGCGGCGGTCCAGGTCAGCCCCTGATTGGTGCTGTAGAAGATGGCCGTTGGACTCGCGACGTAGAAGCGCGCCAGATCGTCCATGAAGACGCGCTCGAAGCTCTCGGTGCTCGGCAGAGTGGTGATCTTCGACCAACTCTCGCCGCCATCGGCGCTGCGCGCGACGTAGCCGTTGTTGCCGACCGCGAGACCGATCTGCCCGTTGAAGTCGATCTCCTCCGGGTATTCGTTGCTGAACGACGTCTTGATCGTCCAAGTCTCGCCCCGGTCCGTGCTCTTCGCGATGAATCCCTGGTTGGTGTTCCTGCCCCCGGAGGCGAAGCCCATCGTCGGAGACTCGAAGTGAATCGCGTGAATCGATTGCTTGAACGGCGGGGTGCCGGCGAGCCCAGCCGGCACGGGCATGCGGGTCCACGTGCTCCCGCCGTCGACGGTCTTGAAGAACAGGTCGTTCTCTCCGACCGCGTAGCCGATCGTCGAATCCGCGAAGGCGACGTCCCAGAAGAACTCGAGTCTGTTGGGCGTGCTGGTGATCAGGACGACTTCGGCGTCGAGCTTCTGACCGGCTCCGGCGTCGGCAGCGTTGGAGCACCCGGAAAGGAAGTACAGGAAGGCGAGCCAATTCAGCTGGCGCATGCGCTGCTGCGAGCTTACCTGAAACGGGCGACCAAATTTAGATCGACAATCGACAAGCGTTCGGATCCGCACGCTCTCTGCGATGATGCCGTCCATGAAGGGGATCGAATGGACGCTGCTCGCTGCGCTCGTCGCAGCGTGCTCGCCGGCAGCGACGACGACGGTTGCGCCACCGACGCCGCCCAAAGCGAGCGCGCCGAAGGTGGCGCCGCGTTGGGTGCTCAAGGCTTCGCGCATGGCGACGCACGTCGAGAGCACGCAGCACGGCACGATCTTCGGCGGCACCGACGGCATGCGCTGGCTGCGTCCCACCGGCAACGGGGTGCCGACGCACGCGGCGGACTTCCTCCCCGAGGAGCCGATCGGCATTGCCGTCAACGAGAGCGAGGTCGCGTTCGTCGGTCGAACCGGCACGGTGTACGCCTCGAAGACGCCGGTCTCTCCGGTCGTCGCCACGCGCAAGCCGAGCGTCGCGTTGCATGCGGTCAGCGTCGGCAAGGACGCCATCGTCGGCACCGACGGGCGCTCGCTGTATCGATCGATCGATCACGGCGCGACGTGGTCGAAGACCGAGTTGGCGATCGGCGCGGGCGTCATCACCCGGGTCGAGCTGCGTCGCTCCGGCGCCGGCGCCGCGACGATCGCGCCCGAGCGCTCGTTCCTCACGCGCGACGACGGGGCAACGTGGTCGCCGCTGACGACGATCTACGCGGTGTCGGACGTCCTCAAGCGCAAGGGGGAGGTCTATCTCTACCCCAACATCAAGGTCGTCGATCAGGCGCCCGGCTGGGTGTACTCGACCGACCTGCACGAGTCGGTTCCCAGCCCGTGGGAGGATGCGCCGTGGAGCCACAAGGAGCCCGAGAAGTTCGGTCTCGGTGGATGGGAGCGCAACCGGGGATTGTTGCGCGGAGCAAAGTGGCTCGAGCCGATCCCGACGAACGCCAGGAAGGACGTCGCCGTGCTCGAGAACGCGCTCGACTCGCGCTCCGCACCGGCGAAGCTCTTCGAGATCCCGGACTGTTGGTCTCCGCGATTCGCTGCCAACGCGAGCACGATCCTCGTCGGGTGCTACGCACGTGGTGCCACCGACAACGATCACCGCATCATCCTCCACCGCCACGACGGCAAGGGACTCCCCACGTCGAAGGACGACGAGCTCACGACCGCCGAGGACCACGGCGACATGTGGCTCGGGCCCGATGGCACCGTCATCGTCGAGAACGCGTGCACCGGCGCGTCCTCTTCGCAGTGCAAGGGCACATGGGCTCGTCGCGCGCCCGGCGGAGCGTTCCACGACGTCACGTTCGGTGACCGCGCACCGCACGCTTTCGCGCTCTCGTTCTCCACCGACGGACGGAACGTGTACGCGGTCGCCGCGTTCGATGCAAAGGAGGTCGTCGCGCTCATCTCGCGCGACGGCGGCGAGCACTTCGAGCGCAAGTCGCTCATCACGCAGAAGCCCGACACCGGCGACTGCGGCGCGATCGCGCTCGACGGCAACGGCGTGCGCGCGATGTCGATGAACCTCTCCGGCGGCTGCGCGCTCTTCCGCACCGGCGACGACGGGAAGACGTGGAAGCGCGCGCTGCTCCCCGACGGAACCCGCGGCATCTCCTTCGCCGGCGTGCGCGGGCTCGCGAGCGCGAGCGCCGGCATGTTCGAGTCCAACGACGCCGGAGCGACATGGCATCAAGTCGCGCCGCCGCTCGGGACGTATGATCTCCGCTGCAGCGACGCCGGGTGTCGCGTCACGAACTGGATCGCACGCATCGGATGGGACGACACACCGGGGGCGCCGATCGCGAGCACGGACAAGAAGCTGCCACCGCTCGCCTCCGCGGGCACGTTCCACTGCAAGCTGTCGGGGAAGTGGACGGATACCGGCGAGACCCTCATCGACGCGGAGAGCATGGCGCCTCTTTCTGGCGTTCGCCGCGCGTCGGGCTGCAACCTCGACGGCGGACTGCCGGGGGTATGCGTCGAGAAGAAGACCCCGCAGGGACCGACCGTGGAGCGCACCTCGTTGTTCTTCTACCCAAAGAAGAAGGTCGATTTCCGCTTCCTGGATGGGCCGCGGCAGCTGTTCACCGGCGAAATCGCCGCCGTGCGCACGATGGATCCCGAAGGCAAGAAACAGCAGAAGCTGGAGCTCGCCGTGTGGAGCCCGAAGACCAACAAAGTGCAGCACTCGTCGATGACCCTCTCGGACGTCGGCGACAAGGTCCGCATCGTTGGAGCCACCGCCGACGCAGTCGTGCTCGCAGCGAACGATGCGCTCCACCTCGTACGCGGCGCGACGCAGAAGCGCTTCTCGTGGCCGGACAAGGATCAGTTCGTCCCGTTCGTCGATCTCGGCGTGAACCCGTCCTTCAGACCGATCGCCGTTCCATCCGGCGATCGCCTGCTCTTGTTCTACGTGTACGACGGCAGGCTCACGATCGCGTGGTCACCGCCCGGCAAGAACGAGGGCTGGCAGTTCCGCACGACCAACCTCTGGCCGGGCGCCCAGTTGGCCACGTTCGTGGGCGGCGATCCGCAGAGCTCGCCGTTCGTCACGGGCACGGCGCCCTCGCTCGCCGTCGTGTGGTCGGGGAGGGACCCGGGCGTCCTCGGAAGCTTCTCGTTCGCGATCCCGAACACGCCGAAGGACGACCTCGTCCCGGTCGCCTTCCCGACCCAGACCGCGTTCGGATCGCCCCCACGCGTGTGCGCCGCGTCGTCCGACAAGTCGCCGCGTGTGCTCGTCCCGTGGACGCGTGGTGCGCGGCACGCTGTCGTAATCACCGGCGACGGCAGCGCAGACGGCATCGACGTCCCGAAGGCTCCGAACCTGACCACGCCCTTCACGATCGCGACGTCGTACGGCGTTGCGCGCCTCGATCCGAGCGGCACGTGCGTCGCGGGCTACGACACCCAACCGGTCACCGGGCAGTTCGACTCGTATTACACCTCGCTGGTCGCCCAGATTTGGCCCGACGACCTCGAGCACGCCGCGCTCTACGAGGTCATCCATCACTGGGAGACCCACCACGCCACGTACGTGCGACCGATGCAGTGCACGCGAAACAGCGACCCACCGCCGGAGTCGGCACGCGGCATCGTGGGTTTCTAACTCACCTCGCGAAGAAGGCCCTTGTCGACATTCCTCAGAGGAGCTTCACCCGCTCGGACATCGCTTGCTTGATCGCTGCCCACCGCTCCGGCGTGAGTCCGCGCGGGAGCGGCTCCGCATCAGCGTCGCCGAAGTACGCGAGACTGCGGATGACATGCCCGAGATCCTCGTTCGCGTACTTGCGTTCAAACAGCGCGAGCATCCCCGGGAGGCTGCCTCCGCCGACTCCATGTCGAAGCAGCTCCTCGAGATCCCAGAAGTCCTTCGCCGCCCCCCGCCCGGCGATAGCCGAAAGCTTCATGCACGCCAGATCCTCGAGGGACGCGACTGCCACGGGTAACTGGTCGAGCGACTTCGCAGGCGCGAGCAACGGGTAGCGAAACGAAAGAACGCTGATCGGCACGCCGGCGAGCTCGGCGTGCAGAGTGCCAGCAGTCGCTCGACGAGCCGGTCGGCATCGAAGTCGTGCGCCACGAAGAGGTCGAGGTCCAGGGAGGTCCGGTGGTGGAGTTGGATCGCGACCGCGACGTCGCCCGCCAGGTACGTCGCCTCATCCAGCGCCGGCGACAGCGCCTCGAGCGCCACGCGTTGTGCTTCTGTGATTCCGGCAACCACGGTCACGCCCAACTCGGCCGTCCGCTGCCGGCTCGCGACGGAACGTCGACGTCCGTGATGAGCGCCCAATAGGCAAGATCGCGGGGCGACAGGCGTCGGATGCCACGCGTCCTCACGAACTCGGCGAGTTGCTCCCGCGAGTAGCGTGCGCGCAGCCACTGCATCGCGTCCCAAGTGCCACGGCTCATGACACGCTCCATGACGAGCGCGCGATCACGATCGAGGTCGATGGAGTCAGGCTCGACATCCCAGAGAAGCCGGGTGACCGAAGCGGGCAGTGACTCCGAGCTCACGCCCGGAGGATAGCACCCGCCGAACACACCGCTCACCTGGACCACGCACTCGTTGGTTCCCAAGCGTGATCAGAGGTACCGGGTGCGTATCCGGTTCCGGGGATGCGGAGCGCCCCGATCCGCGGCATAGGGACCGCGATGCGCTCCCTCGCCCTGTTGGCTGCAAGTGCCCTGATCGCCTGTTCGTCGTCCGCTCCGGGCGAGGCCGGAGTGGTCGACGCAGGGGCCGAGGTCGCCGTGCAGGCGCTTCGAGCCTCCGACTACTGCGAGGCGACCGTCGAGCTCTTCTGCGACTACTACCTTCGTTGCGGCCGCATCGTCGCCGCGACGGCCGACGAGTGCCGCGCGACGTTCCTCGAGACCTGCAATGCTCGTTACGAGCAGCGCTACGTCGATCTCGAGGTGGCGGGGCTGTTGTCGATCTCCCCAGCCGGCATCCAGGCGTGTCGAGCGCATTTGCAGACCGTCGCGTGCGAACGCCAGCTCGGCGATCTGATGGGCCCCTGCGCGAACATGTGGATCGGCACCCAACCGAAGGCCAGCCCGTGCGGTCTGGACGTCGAGAGCTTCACCTGTGCGCCCGGGACCGCCTGCGTGCTTGGCCTCGATCTGTGTGGCACGTGTCAGTCGGCGTCGCCTGCGGGAGGGACGTGCGGCGACGGCGTCACGTGCGAAGCCGACTCCGCTTGCGTCAGCGCGCGCTGCGTGGTGCGCCGACAGGTCGGCGAGTCGTGCTCCACCAGCGAGCCGTGCGTGGCCGGCGCGAGTTGCAACGCCGGCGTCTGCGTCGCTCCGCGCATCGTCGCCGAGGGCGAAGCCTGCGACGCGACCCACCGCTGCCCCTACCGAAGCGCCTGCTCCGGTGGCCGTTGCCTGCGCGCCGCCTTGCTGGGCGAAGACTGCACCGACCGCACGTGCGCCTCGGGCCGTTGCGCCACCGAGGGCACGGCCAGGATCTGCCGAGCGCTGCTCGATTCGGGCGCATCCTGCGCCACCGCCTCGGAGTGCCGCTCGGCGTCATGCGTGAGGGGCACGTGTCGTCCGCTCCCCGACGGGTGCTTCGGCAGATGAGCGCTTGCTCGCGCGGTTACTTCGGAGGGAAGTACTTGTGGCGATCCGCGCGGGGCGTAGTCATCCTTTCGGGCAGCATCGGTACGGGACCAGCTCCGTCGCGCCGCTCGTCGCGAAGCACATGGTCGGCGGCTCCGCGGTCCTCACCTGCTGACGGCTGAGGGGAGAGGGAGCGCGGTGGGTCGCTCGCTCGGCGGCGAGGGATACAGCGACGAACCGTCGATGGCGAAGGGGAACTTGAACCCGCACAGCGCGCTGAGGTGTGCGGGCCCTTCGCCGAGGGGAATCTCCACCGGAAACGATGCCCACGCCCACGCGAACGAGACATACGGCGCGAAACGCAGTCCTGCTTCGGCGCGGACGGCACCTGCGGCCGATCGAGCATACCCACCCGCCTCGAGGCCGAGGATGCTCCCGGCCTGCACGCCGAACGCGCCGTACCACGCGGCGTGACGATCGACCTCCAGCACGGCGACCTGCCCCACGAGCCCGTATCCGTACGGGTTCTTCCACGCGGGACCGTGACCGGGGAAGCGCATCAGCGACACCTCGGCGCCTCCTCCCATTCGGACCGAGGAGGGTTGCTCGGCGCCGACCGACTCGGAGGGAGGAAGTGCCGGCGTGCTACCTGCACGCCGGCCGATGCGCGCGTAGTCGTGTCCGAAGAAGAACGGACCCGGCGACAGGACCCACTGCTCGGCCTTCGCCGAACGAGCAGCCGTGGCGAGCACGACCGAGAGAGCGACGGCGAGCAGGAGTCTCATCGGGTCATCGATTCAACGAACCACCGTAGGCGGAACTTACATCCGTCAGTCGACCCGAAACCCGCCCATCTCCACCTCGAGCGCGGAGCTCTCCGTGTCCTTGGGCGTCTCGCTCGCGACGACGGCCTTGGCTTGGAGGATGCGGTCGTAGATGGCCAGGGCCACGTCGGGTGTGGCCCGATCGCCGAAGATGGCCTGCGCGGAGAGCCACGCCGTCTCCAACGTCGCGTGAACATGCACCGCGGCCTCCGCGACAGCCGGCGGCTCCTTGCCTCGAAGGTTCTCGATGTGACGCTCGAAGGCGGTTCTCGGGTCGGACATGATCGCAGCGTACCCGGGCTGCTACTCTCGCGCGCCATGTCATCGGCAGCGCAGTTCTGGACCTGGTTCACCGCGAACCAGTCGCGTTTCCGGCACGTCGCCGGCGACGAGAAGGAGCAGCTGCTCGACGAGCTGCTCGAGCAGCTCCACGCGTACTGCGAGGACCTGTTTTTTCAGATCGGCGGCGACGGCCCGACCGAGCTGGTGATCACGGCCGAGGGCGTGAGCGAGGCGTTCGACGCCGTGCGCGCGCTCGTGGAGGCCGCGCCACGGATCGAGGGCTGGAGGTTCGTCGCATTCAAGCCCGCCGCGGGGTTCGGGTTCGTCACGCAGTACGAGAGCGCTCGCATCGACGCCGGCAAGTCGTGGTTCATGCCGCTCGAGTCGAAGCTCGACCCGAAGCACTTCGGGATGAGGCTCGCGTGCGACGAGTACGTCGCGGAGCACCGAGAAGACTTCCTCGCGGCCGCGCAGCTCGTCGTCGAAACGGGCCTCGGCGAGCTCGCGGCCGCCGAGAACGTGAGCTTCCTCGACGTGGAGCGCACCCCTCCGTCGCCCGTCGATCGCGGATACCTCGAGCTCCCGGCGCTCGCCGCCTACCTCGACTGGCGCAAAACCAAGTTCAAGTGACCGTCACGCAGTGCCGCGCACGCGTGCGGTGAGGCTCTTGAGGAAGTTGCGGAGGAACTGGTCGCCGCAAGGGCGATAGTTGTGGTGCCCCGGGTTGCGGAACAGCGCGCTCAGCTCCGGCCGCGACACCTGGAACCCGGCGGCGGTCATCAGTGACATGACGTCTTCTTCGCGGAGCTCGAACGCGACGCGGAGCTTCTTGAGCACGGTGTTGTTCGTGACCACGGGCTCGGGCCGCGGCGGCGCACCCTCGCGCGGTCCGCGCCGATGGATGATGAGCCCATCGAGGAACCAGCCCATCACCCGGTCGGGACAGATGCGGTAACCGGGTGCATCCTCGCGCTCGAGCCAGGCACGCATGTCGTCGATGGAGACCTCACCGCCACCGAGCCGGATGATCGACACGAGCGTCTCGTCGTAGACGTTCAGCATGTACCGAATGCTGCGGAGGACGTCGTTGTGAATCATCACTGGAACTCGTAGCGCGCACCTCCGCGGAGTGCCACTCCGGCGATACGGATCGTCTCGCCAATGTGACACTTCTACCCTTGTTTTCTTGGGTGATCGTGACGATTAGCAGCGGCGCGCCGCGAGCTCCTTTCGTAGGATTGGCGCAATGCAGACGCTTCGCGCTCGACTCCTCTTCGGCCTCGCGCCGGTGGCACTCGGACTCTCGGGCTGTGGCGGCGACGGCACCGCACACGAGTCGATCGGCACGACCGAAGAGGCGATCGTCGTCTGCGCGAAGGGAGCGACCGTCGAGGGGATCGACGTCAGCGTGTGGCAAGGCGGCAGCATCGACTGGAACAAGGTCAAGGCGTCGGGTCGCGTCTTCGGCATCGCGCGCATCAGCTACGGCACGGGCACGATCGACGACACCTTCCCCGGCAACTGGTCGCGCATGAAGGCGGCGGGAATGATCCGCGGCTCCTATCAGTGGTTTCGTCCCGCGCAGGACGCCAAGGCGCAAGCCGACATCGTCATCTCCAAGGTGGGCAAGCTCGGTCCCGGCGATCTCCCGGTGACCGCCGACGTCGAGGAGACCCAAGGCCTCTCGGGGGCGGCCATCACCGCGGCGCTCCACGTGTGGATGGATCGCGTCGAGGCCGGCACCGGCAAGCGGCCGATCATCTACTCGGGCAAGTACTTCTGGAACGACAACGTCGGCACCAAAGACTTCGCGAGCTACCCGTACTGGATCCCCGCGTACGGCCCCACGTGTCCCGACCTCGCGATCCCGTGGTCCACTTGGAAGTTCTTCCAGTACACCGACAAGGCGTCGGTGCCCGGCATCTCGGGCGGCGTCGACGGCGACAAGTTCAACGGCTCGCTCGCCGAGCTCGAGGCCTTTGCAGGCATCGTCACCAACGCACCGCCCAAGGGCTCCCTCGACGAGGTCTCGTGTGAGCGGGTTCGCGGTTGGGCGCAGGATCCGGACGACAAGGCGAAGCCGATCGACGTGCACCTGTACTTCGACGCGAAGGCCGGCGATCCCGGGGCGACGGGCCGCTCGGTCGAGGCAGCCACCGACCGATCGGATCTGTGCACGCCGCTCGGCTCGTGCAACCACGCGTTCGAGCTCGCCGCGCCGCTCTCGCTCTTCGACGGCAAGCCGCACGTGGTGCACGCGTACGCCATCGACTCGAGCGGCAAGGGCCCGAACCCCGAGATCGACGGCAGCCCAAAGACGGTGACCTGCGGGCGCCCGACGACGCTGCCCGCCGGCATGCGTCGGCACGTGCCGACGCCCGAGGTGCTCGCGGCTTGGAAGTTCGACCTCTTCTACGATCTGCTCACGGTCGACGACGCCACGCTCGCCACGCTCCCCATCGGTCGCGACCTCTCGAGCAAGCCGTCGCTCGTCTCGACCGACGATCCGACGGTCGGCGTGCAGCTCGTCGATGGCACGCTCCATCGCCACGTGCAGAACCCGCTCTCGATGGACGCCTGGCGCTTCGCCTTCGGCGACGTCGCCAAGTGGCCCGCCGACAAGTACGCAGCGCTCCAAGCCGGCCCCGAGTGGCGCCTCCGTCCGGTGCTGGTGAAGGGCAGCGGACCCGAGGTCTACCTGCTCGACGATCGCACGAGTGAAGACCCGGCGGGCAACGCCGATGCAGGTGTCGGCCCGGGTGCGTCTGCAGACGGAGGGATCGCAGCCAGCGGCGAGGTCGATGCCAGCGCGGAGATTCGCGGCAGCTGCTCGGTCACCTCGGTCCCGCGAACCACGCCGACGTACTCGCTCGCGCTCGTCGCATTGGCGGCGCTCGCGCGGCGCCGTCGGCTCACAGACCGAGCTGGAAGAACACCGACATCTCGGTGAGCGAGGGCAGGCTGCTCGTCTTCGGGTACACGTCGACCGCAGCGAAGAGGCCGAGCGGATACAGGTGCACATCGGCCTGGAATCGCACCCCCGCGCGGGCGTCGGGCCGAAGCTGGATGGGCATGCCGAGGCCGGCGCCGATCGACGGGATGATCACGATCGCGGAGGTCGCGGCGTGGATCGCGGGGACGACGAAGAACCGATCGCGCACGTTGGTCTCGAACGCCGCCGAGTAGAGGAGCCAGTCAGGCGCGGCGAGCTCTCCCGCGACCCGCAGGCGGATCCGATCCCCGAGCGTCGAGCCGACTCCGAGGAGGATTCCGCCGATCCGGACCGTGGGCGCGCTCAGTCGGAAGGCAAACGGCAACTCTCCCGGCGCGTTCGCGCCGAGAGTGCGCGTCGCGACCTTCTCGTTCCCCTCGCGCACGACCGACCACCGGGACAGCGCGACCTCGGGGCCGGCTCGCTGTAGCGTGTAGAACGGCTCGGCGGGCTCCCACGACGCGGGAAAGCGGATGGTCACGCGGATGTTCGGGGTGCCCTTCCAGCTCCGGATCGGTCCAAGCAGGTACACCAGGTCGTAGAGGCGATCGCGACTGTCGTCCGTGGAGAACAGCACGTGGCGCGCTTGATACGCCGGCACGCTGTAGCCCCTCGGCTCGAAGCGCTTGCCCGGGTCCATCGTGCCCGTCACCCGCAGCGTGTGGGTGGCACCCGGCTCGACGACGAGCTTGAACGGAAAGCGATCGGGCTTCAGCTCGGGGTCGAGGCGCGAGAGGAACTCGCTCGCGTCCTTGATGTCCTCCTTGCGATAGGCAGCCTGATCGAGCGCCGCGAGCACCTCGCCGGAGGGCACGGCGAGCGGGACGGCCGCGCCGTCGATCGCGACGGCCACCTCGGAGGTGCGGACGCCGTAGAACGCCGCGAACACCACTTCCTTCGTCGACTCGGGATTGGTGATCCGATAACTCGCCGAAAACCTGCAGCGCGGCGCACCTTCGTGCTCCACGCACGTGATGGCGAGCTCTTCGTCGAGCACCTGCACCTTGGTGCCCGCGACGAAGCGCGGCCCGGTCACACGCGCACCGCTCTCCGAGCCCGCTGCGACGTTCGCCGAGGCGCGCGGCGACGCGAGCAGCAGCACAGCGGCCAACCCGATGACCGCTGTCGATCGCATCGGGGCAGTCTACGCGAAGTCGACAGTTTACAGTCGACAGTCCGAGAGGGGCGGAACCTGGGCGGAGCCTCGTCTCGGCTGTCGACTGTCGACTATCGACTTTCGACTACGAGCTCACGGCGTCGCGTAGACGTCGACGTCGACGGTGCGCGGCTCTTCGGTGGTGCCGTCGGTCTGCGCGATCGCACGCATGCGCGCGCCGGCCATCAGCTTGAGGGTGACCTCGCCCGTCGTGGTGACGACCGGCTTGTATTGCCAGAACAACATCACCTTGCCCTTCGATTCGCCGGCCCGCGCCAGCGCCTCGGTCGCACGCAGCTCGATGTCCTTCTGCAGGAGCTTGGTGTGCAGGAGGTGTCCGGTGGAGGCGAGGGCCGGCCACTTGAGGACCGCGCGGCGGACCACGCCGTCGACGCCGTGGGTGATCACCGCGCGGTGACCGACGACCGGAACGCCGCCGATCGCGCGGAAGATGAAGGTCTTGTAGCCGTGCAGGGTCGGCGCATCGGGCGTCGCGCCGTCGAAGTCCTGGAGCATCGACTTGCGCTGGAGGATGCGGCCGACTTCGCCGCTACCGACGCCGAGCTTGAGGATTCGATCGAGCGCCAGTCTCTGCAGCCTGGTCTCGTCGACCGTGACCGCGGGACCGCTCGGGATCGTCGACAGGCCGAAGATGCGACCGGTGAACGAGTCCTTCTCGAGCTCCCAACCAGACGTCTTGAAGCTCTGGTTGTTGCCGACCGCGGTCACGCGGACCGGCTTCTCGGTCGTCCCGAGCAGGGCGCTCGTGATGTTCAGCTCGTTGAGCTTGTCGAGCGTGAGGTGCGCGGCCGGGATGGTCTCCGCGGTGGGCACCTTGGCGAGCGCCGTCGAGTCGAACTCGAACGAGGCGAGCGCTTGATCGACGCCCGCGTTGGGCGCGTCGTCTTCGACCACCGGATCGACGGCACAACCGGCGAGCACGGCGAGAGGCAGCAGGGCGATGAACAGATTTTTCATGGTCGTTCCTCTCACTCGGGCAGCTTGGAGCCGTGGTCGGGGTCACAGCCCGCGACGTAGAAGTAGGTCGAGCCGGACTTGGTGCCGGTGTCCTTGCGGTCGCGGAAGCCGCCGTTCTCGTACATGTTCTTGCGGGCCGTCTTGCTCGAGCCCCAGACGATCGACACCGGGCAGTCGTCGTCCTCCCACGGCCAGAACGCGCCGTCGTACGCCTCGTCGATCCAGTTCTCGCCGACGCCGTTGTTCATCGACGTCGCCGCGTAATCGCCGACGTAGTCGGTGACGTGGCCGCCGCACGACGAGTCGCCGTGGAACGCGTTCCACATCGTGAGCGAGCTGGTGCTGGTCTTCATCGACGAGTAGCCGCCGAACTTCCAGACGCCGTAGTCGCCGGACTGACAGGCCTTGATGACCGCGATGTCGAGGTCGCCGCCCGTGTTGCCCCACAGCATGTCGCTGTCGGTGCGGACCGAGCACGCGAAGCTCGCGTTGCCCATGGAGAGGCTCGAGTACGCGGGTCCGGACGCCTTCGGCGGGAACACGCTCAGGTCGTACGTCGGACCCGTGTGGCCGCCGTGCGTATGCACGTAGATCACGTCCGCCTCGTCACCGCCCGCGTTCGCCGTGGTGTCGGCGCCCGAGGCCTTCTTGCTCGCGTCCTGGAACAGGCTGCCCTTGGCGTTGCTGTTGTTGAGGGTCGCGGTCTCGTCCCACAGCATCGCCAACTTGTACATGTCGAAGGTGGCGCGGAAGGTAGCGGCCGTCTCGGTGTGTACCGAGTGGGTCATGTCGCTGTTGCCACACTGGTTGCTGCCGCCGAAGTTGGCGATGCCGTAGACCTGCACCTCGTTCGCAGCCTGGGCCGGACTGGCGGCCAGAACGGCGAGCGCGGCGCACACGATTCCTGCCCCTCCACGCACGAGCGTGGAGAGCCTTCGCTTCTCGAACATTTCGATTACCTCCCTGGGGTCTGGGAGGGTCTACGCAGCGGTGCGCCGGAACCTGACAGGTGGGATCACGAATGTTTCTGGCGCCGTCGTCCGGCGTCACTCATCCGATCGCCCGCTTCACGGTGACTCCGTGCTTCTTCATCAGCCGATACATCGTCACGTAGTTGATCCCCGCCGCCTCGGCCGCGTCGCGCACCTTGCCGTCGTGCTCGGAGAGCAGGTCGACCAGGTACTTGCGCTCGTGCGGCGCGACCCAGACCTCGCGCATCTCGGCGAGGGTGCCCCGTTTGGTCTTCACCGGCGCGACCGGGCGTGATTCGCGGATCGCGCGCGGAAGATCGGCGACTCCGACCTCGTCACCCTTGGCCATAATGACCGCGTGCTCGAGCGCGTTCTTCAGCTCCCGGACGTTGCCAGGGAAGTGATAACCGAGGAGCAGCCCCATCGCGTCGCGCGAGATCGTGCTCGCCTTCTTGCCGTGCTTCTGCGCGGCCTGGGTGAGCAGCACGTGCGCGAGGATCTCGAGGTTGTCCTTGTACGACCGGAGCGGCGGCAGATCGATCGAGATGACCCCGACGCGGAAGTAGAGGTCCTCGCGAAACTTCCCCTCGCGGATCATCTTCGGCAGATCGCGGTTGGTCGCCGAGACGAACCGCACGTCGACGCGCTCGGGCGCCTTGTTGCTCCCGAGCGGCGTGACCTCGCCCTGCTCGATCGCGCGCAGCACCTTGGCCTGCAGCACGAGGGGGAGCTCCCCGAGCTCGTCCAGGAACAACGTGCCGCCGTCGGCCTTCTGGAACTCGCCGATCTTGTCGTTGGTCGCGCCGGTGAAGGCGCCTCGCACGTGGCCGAACAAGACGCTCTCGAGCATCGTCTCGGGAATCGCCGCGCAGTTGACCGTGACGTACGGCTTCTGCGACCGCTTGCTGTTGAAATGGATCGCGCGAGAGACGAGGTCCTTGCCGGTGCCGCTCTCGCCGTGGACCAACACCGGCGCGTCGGTCGCCGACACCTGCTCCATGCGCCGCTCCACCTCGAGCCACTCGGGCGAGAGCCCCTTGATGAAGTAGGGCCGGCCGGTGTCGGCGCGCGTGTGGAGGGCGAGCTGCGCGCGTCGCAGATACTTCGCGGAAGCTGCGGCGATCTTCTCGAGCTCGCGCTCGTCGGTGTCGGTGAAGGCGTCGGCCTCCTTCGACGAGACGCTGAGGACGCCGATCGGCCGGCCCTGCCAGGGGATGGGCACCGCGAGCACCGAGGCCACCTCGAGGAAGTAGCGCGCGTAGTTCGGGTCGCTCGCGGTGTCGTTGCACCGATAGGGCACGCCCCGCTCGTAACACTCGAGCGCGATGCCGTTGGCCCGGCCGTCGTGCCGCTTGCGGAGGATGACGTCGGGGATGGTCACAACCACGCCGTCGACCACGTGGAAGTCGACCGCGAGCCCTTTCTGCTTGGTGTCGAAGAGGAAGATGGCCCCGTCGCGCGAGTGCGTGCGCTCGTTGGCCAACGCCATGATCGAGCGGTGGAGATTCTCGATGTCCGCCGCGTGGAGCCGCACATCCGGGTCGAGCTCGGGCAACATTCGTTGTCATGATGAATCAGTTGTTGCAATGACGCAACATTCGCCACGCGATTTCTGCAGGTTTCTTGACACGCCCGGGCTGGCACACCGGTTGCGATAGTCACTCCCATCATGCGCACCTCCCTCCTCGCCCTCCTCGCCCTCGTCGTCTCGTCCGCTCTCCCCGCCTGCGCGATCAACGCGTCGCAGACCGACGGCCAGGAAGACGTCGCCGAGACCGACGACGAGCTCACGCTGACGACCGGCAAGTTCGAGACGTTCACCGGCAAGGACGGCAAGGTCTACTTCCACCTCCTCGCGGGCAACGGCGAGAAGGTCCTCGGCTCCGAGGGGTACTCGTCGGCCGCCGGCGCGATCAACGCGATCTCGCTCATCCAGGCCGGCGTCTCGTACGAGCTCCGCACCGCGACCAACGGTGACAGCTACTTCGTCGCCAAGGCCGCCAACGGCGCCGTCGTCGGCGTGAGCGAGACCTACGCGTCGAAGTCGAACGCCGAGCGCGGGATCGAGGCCGTCACCAAGATCGTGGCGCGCACCCAGAGCGTGCTCGCCGCCCCGAGCGGCGCGCAGTTCCAGGTCTTCCGCGGCCTCGACAAGGGCTACTACTTCCATCTCCGCGCGAACAACGGCGAGATCGTCCTCCAGTCGCAGGGCTACTCGACGCGCACCAGCGCCGTGAACGGCGCCACCTCGGTGAAGAGCAACGGCGCGAGCGCCGCGAGCTACCACCTCCTCGAGGCCGCCAACGGCCAGTGGTACTTCGTGGTCAAGGCGGCCAACGGCGCCGTCATCGCCCGCGGCGAGACCTACTCGTCGAAGTCGAACGCGCAGCGCGGCATCAACACCTGCGTGGAGCTGCTCGCCGCGAAGTGATGGTGGTATGCGTCGGCGCGGATGGATTCGCCGGCCGAACGCACCCTCACCGTTTCTCCCACGAACGACCCGACCCGCGTACGCGCGGCGGACGGCACTCTGCTCACCCCTCCGGCGAGCTGGATGCTCCTTCCGCCGGGTGACGCGGGTCTCACGCGTCGGGTGAAGGCAGCCGGTCCCACGTGGACCGTCACCGAGAAGAAGGGCAACAAGACCTTCTCGCGTGGGGTGTGGGCCGAGCGCAGACACGTCGAGGCTGCCCGCACGGCGCTCGAAGCCGAGCGCGCCACGCCCGCGTACGCCCGCCGACTCGCGAACGACGCCAAGCGCCGCGAGGTCGCGCAGGGCGAGTACGTGCAGGAATTCGAGGCCGAAGTGGTCTCGTTCCTCCGCTTCTCGCCGATGTACGCGGCACAAGGCAAGACGCTCGCGACGGCGGTCACGGCCCACGCCACGCCGGTCGGCAGCGGAACCGTCGCCCGCACCAAGCGAATCTCGGTCGACCGACGCGCCGAGGCCGCGGTGATCGCGTGGATGCGCCACCAGACCACGGCCTACGACTCGATGCAGATCGCGCGCATCAAAGGCGAGCGCCGCGCCGTCCGCCGCGAGCTCGCGGAGATCTCGCGCAAGATCCTCGACACGCACCGCCGCGACGTCCCCCACGCAACAGCCACGTGTGTGCTGTGTCACGCGCTCGCGAAATAGTCTATTTGCAGCTCTTCGCGTACGACGCGGTTCCGTCGTTGGCACAGAGCTCGGTGCTCGTGCCCGCGGTTTCGAACACGCAGCACTTGGTGTATCCCGGCTGCGTGCAGTCGGCCTTCGCGCGACAGCGACGCAATCGCACGTTCCCCGGACACGGCGTGGGGCCCATGTTGAAACAGCTGGAGCGACACTCTGCGGTGCGCACGCTCGGGCTGCACGTGGTCTCGAGCCTGACGTCGGCGCAGCAGATGGCCCCGCCGGAACAGTCCTCGGGACCGTCGCAGGCGAGCGTTCCGCTGCCGTCGGGGCACGACTTGCCCTTCACACACGCATAGGTGAACGGCGGCGCTCCGCTCGAGCAACAAGTCTCGTCGGGTGCACACGTCGCAGAGCCGCACGCGACTTGTGCAGCATCTGGGACCGACGCTCCCGTATCTTTGCTCGAGTCTTCGGCTCGAGTGTCGCTCGACGCGGCATCGTCGACGACGGGAGCGTCGAGGGCCGCATCCTCGCCACTCGCCGTGTCGTCCGTGACCGTGTCGGCACCGCCGTTTCCGCCGTCGTCGAACTCGTCGGCCACGGCTGGATCAGAGCCGCCGCAGCCGATCGCAAGGAGGACCCACGCAAGGGAGAGAGCGCGCATGCGCAGGCACTCTTATTCGAGCCTGCCCGCTCCCGGTCTTACATCGTCCGTCCCTCAGAGCAGTCGCCGATAGATCCTCGGGTCGATCGTGGCCGCGGTGAGCATGCCGCTGGTCATCGCGCCAACCACGCCGAGCGACGCGACGTCGCTGCCGGTCATGTAGAAATTCGGCAGCGGCGTGCGCGTGCGGAGGGCCGTGCACTTGAATCGATCAGGGCTCGCCTCGAGGCCGTAGATGGCGCCGCGGCTCGCACGGGTGAAGTGCTCGGTCGTGATCGGTGTGCTCAGCTCCTGATAGACGAGGTGCTGCATCACGTCCGGGATGCGCCGACGGAGGTGCGCGAGCAGCCGCTCCTCGATGTCGCGCTTGAGCGCCTGGTAGTCCACCGGACGGCGTTCGGGATCGCCCTCGGCGTAGCGGGCGAACAGGCCCCAATCGACGAAGGTGATGCACTCGCCCGTGTGTCGCTGCTTCGGCCCGGGATCGTGATCCGGGTCCTTCAGCGAAGGAAACGAGCAGTACAGGATCGGGGCGATCGCGGCAGGGTCGTCCACCCTCCACAGCTTGGCGTCCTCGGCCCAGGTCTCGAACAGCCAGAGGTTCGCAGGGGTGGCGCCGCCTGCGCGGATGTCCCCCTCGAAGCCGAGGTTGAGACAGATGTAGGGCGGAGAATCGCGGAGTGCGGAGATCGAACGGCCCCATTCGCTGTGACGGAGAGGCTTGGGAACCAGCTTGTTCACGGTCGCCTTGGCGCCGGCCGCGGATACGATCACCGGCGCGCGCACCTCGGTGCCGTCCTTCAGCCCGACGCCGACCGCGCGGCCGTTCTCCACGAGAATGCGCGACACGTCGGCGCGAACGACGGTGTCGCCACCCGCGCGGCGCACGGCATCGAGCATGTGGGCGGCGAACATCTTCGAGCCGCCGCGCGGGTAATACGCGCCGTTCCAGAAGTGCGAGTGCGTGAGCGCGTGAATCGGGAAGGCGGACTCGCGCGGGATGCTCCCGTAGTAGCCCCAATGCAGCGTGAGGACCGTGCGCAGCCGTCCCTGCACGCCGCATTGATCGAGCGCCTGCTCGGTGGTCATCCCCCAGAAGTCCTGCGACAGCGCCGAAACGACGCGCGAGCCGACCACGTCGACGACCTCGGGGAAGCTCTTGAACGCGAAGAACGACATCGCCGAGCGCGCCGCCTGCGAGACCAGGTTCAAGTAGCGATCGATGGCTGCGTGTTGGTCCGGGAACTCGCGGCGCAGCGCCGAGACCCATGCGTCACGGCTCGCAGGCAGGCCCCACTCGAAGCCGTCGTGGAACCGAAAGCGATCGTACGGATCGCCGAGCGGAAGCATCTCCACGCGCCCGTCGGTCAACCAACGCAGGACCTTGCCGGGAATCTCGTGCGGGAGCATCTCGCCCATCGCGTGCACGCCCGCGTCCCAGTGGAACCCCTTGCGGGCGAACATGTGGGTGAACCCGCCGGGAACGTAGTGTTGCTCGAGCACCAGCACCTTGCGCCCGCTCTTGCCGAGAGCGGTCGCGCACGCCATCCCCCCCATGCCGGACCCGACCACCACGACGTCCCACTTGCGGGGGAGGTCGGGCGAGTAGTTACGGTAGACACGCTTGCCGTCGACGGTGGGGATGGAGCTCACGGCCGGCGACTCTAAGCCAGCCCCGGCCGCGCCGCAGCCGCGGTACGCTGAGCGGGATGATCACGCTGTTCGTGCTCCTCTCCGAAGTCGACGCCGCCCATCGGCAGGTCGTGCGCGGACAGCTCGAGGCGCTCGGACATCGGGTCGACGAGGTCGCGCGCGCGGCCACGATCGAGACGGTGACCGAGGGCGCCTACGACGTGCTCCTCACCGACGGAGACGCCGACGGGCTCGCACGACGCCTCCGCGGGTCCATGCCCCGCGCGCTCCTCCCCCACGTCGCTTCCATCGCCGAGCCCGTGGCTTCGGTGATCGAGCTCGCCGTCCACCGCGCGACCCATCTCGACGACGAGACGGTGGAGGGTCTCGAGGTGATCACCGATGGCGCGGTCGACGAGCTGCTCGAGGAGCTGTTCGAGGGCACGGCCAAGTCGCTCGAGACGATGGAGCGAGCGAGCGACGACCACGACACGCTACGCCGTGCGGCGCACTCGTTGGTCGGCACCGCCGGGGTGTGCGGTGCATTCGGCATCTCCCGCGCATGCATGGGCATCGAGCGCGCCATCGCGCGCGAACAGGTCGACGAGGCGCGCGTTCGAATCGCCGCGCTCCGCGAGATCTTCGAAGCGACCCTGGCTCACCGCAAACCGTAGCGCTTCAGCTTGTCGTAGAGCGTGCGCAGACCGATGCCGAGCTTCGCGGCGGCGGCGCGGCGGTTTCCGCCGACCTCGGCCAGGGTCTTCTCGATGGTCTGCCGCTCCAGCTCTGCGAGCGAGCCGTCCGCCGTGACCACTGCTGGCTCGCTCGATTCGAGCCAGAGGTGCTCGGGCCCGAGGACACTTCCCTCGGAGAGGATCATCGCGCGCTCGAGCGCGTTGCGCAGCTCGCGCACGTTACCCGGCCACGGCGCGTTGCGCAGCTTGTCCGCAAGCGCCGCATCGATCCGCGGTGCCGGTCGCTTCGCCGCAGAAGACAGCTCCGCGACCAACGCCTCCGCGAGCGGGACGATGTCCTCGCGACGTTCGCGCAACGATGGAAGGCGAATGGGGAACACCGCGAGTCGGTGGTAGAGGTCCTCGCGGAACGTCCCCTCGCGCACCATCGCCCGCAGATCGCGGTGCGTGGCGGCGATCCAACGTACGTCGACCTCGATCGACTGGGAGCCGCCGAGCCGCTCGAACTTGCGCTCCTCGAGCACGCGCAGGAGCTTGGCCTGCAACGAAGGACGCAGCTCGCCGACCTCGTCGAGGAAGAACGTGCCGCCGTCGGCGAGCTCGATGCGTCCCCGCCGCTGCGCGTGTGCGCCGGTGAACGAGCCCTTTTCATGGCCGAACAGCTCGCTCTCGAGGAGCTGCTCGGTGAGCACCGCGCAGTTGATCGCGACGAACGGCTTGGCCGCGCGCGGGCTCGTGTCGTGGAGGAACCGCGCGGCGACCTCCTTGCCGCTCCCGCTCTCGCCTTGGAGGAGCACCGTCGCGCCTGTCTTGGCGACCTTGGTCAGTGCCTCGACGACGGGATTCATCGACGCTGCGCCGAAGGTGAGCCTCGCACGACCCTTGGGCCCCTCCTCGGTGACCGCGAGGGCGACGCGGCGCTCGAGTGCGCCCTTCACCAACGCCCGCACCGCGGCCGGTCCCGAGAGCGGCTTCTGCAGGTAATCGAACACGCCGAGCTTCATCGCCTCGACCGCGCTCGCCACGTCGCCGTGGGCGGTGAGCACGATGAGCTCGACGTCGGGTTGCTCGATCCGCAGCGTGCGCACGAGCGACATGCCATCGACCTTGGGCATGCGCAGATCGGTGATCACCACGTCGAAGGGCTCTTCGCGCGCAGCCTTCAACGCGACCGAGCCGTCCTCCGCTTGCTCGACCTCGTGTCCGTCCCGTTCGAGCGACTCGGCGAGAAACGACCGCACGCCTTCTTCGTCGTCGACGACGAGGACGCGGCCTTTTCGCTCGTTCTTCATGCGGCCTCGTTCGGGAATCGCAGTCGGAAGACCGCGCCGCTCGACGGATGGTTCTCGGCGGTCAACGTACCATGGTGCTGCTCGGCGATACGCCGCGCGACCGGAAGACCGAGTCCGGTTCCGCGCACCCGGGTCGTGACGAACGGCTCGAAGATCGGCTCCGAGGGAAGCCCGGGGCCGTGGTCGCGCACGGTGATCTCGATGCCGTCGTCCTCGCGGTCGACCTTCAACTGAACCCGGCCGTCCGCGGCCTTGAGCGCGTTGTCGACGAGGTTGTGCACCGCGCGCGCGAGGCGTGGAGCATCAATCCGGAGCATGCTCACCTTGCCAATCTCGACGTCCACCCGCTCGCGATCGAGGTGCTCGAGCGCACGGGTCACGAGCTCGTCGGCCGTCGTGTCGGTGAGCTCGATCGGCCCGTCGCGCACGAAATCGAGCAAGCTCGTGGTCAACACCTCGAGCCGCTCCGCCTCGGCGACGACCCGCTCGGCCTTCTTGCGCTGCTTGTCGTCTTCGAGGTCCTCGACGAGCAACTGCGCGTGCCCCTTGAGCGAGGCGAGCGGGTTGCGGAGCTCGTGCGCCATCACCGAGGACATGCTGCCGAGGGCGACGAGGCGCTGCTCCCGCTCGGCGCGACGCTCGACGACATCGAGGCGACGCGCGCTCCGCGCCCACGCCACTGCAAACGTGACGAGCACCGCCGCGGCGAGCGCAGCGACGATCGAAATGCGCCCGAGATCGGCCCGGAGCGAAGCGATCACCGGCGGCTCGAGCTCGACGATGACCAATGCCGGCCCGGGTGGCGGCATCATCATCCCAGGCAGGCGCCCGCGCGGCGGCGGCAGCATCCCGACGACGCGCACGCGACGCCCGAGCACCTTCGCCTCGCCGGGGCGCATCCGCTCGTCGGGGATCTGCTGCGTGCCAGCCTCGGCGAGCCGCACGCCTCCGCGCTCGACGATCGCGACGTACCGCAACCCCCGCTTGCCGTGGTTGCCGAGCTCGCGCTCGAGGAACGCCGACGTCGGCGGCGCCTGCGCCTCCTGCATCAAGTCGGAGACGATGGCCACGAGCAACGAGTCGGCCTCGCCACGCACCACGACGTCCGATGCGGCCGAGAGCGCGCGCTGTGCGACGAAGACGGTGACTCCGAGCGCGATCGCGGCGAGCAGCGCCATCGCGATGCTCCCGAGCCCGATCCACGCCGAAAAGCCTCTTCGGGGTTCACTCACGATCCCTTCGTACCATCACGAGCCGTGCCAGAGCAGTTTCCTCGGTGATACGCCGCGTCGAGACTGCGGAGTGCGGAATCCGCATCTCGGGGAGTGCGGAACCCGCAGCGCGAAGGCCCCCGCCCGGGCGGTTTTCCCTTGGTATTTGGTTGGCCATCGGGTTGCAGTGGGGGAGCGCACGACCCCGCAACTCGCCGGGGCACAGGAGAGGCTCCGATGAAATCGATTCGCGCATCCTTCATGGTCCCGCTGTTCGGTCTGCTCTCGATGCTCGCTGCGTGCAGCGGTCAGTCCGGTACTGCCGAGAAGGGCAGCTCGGCGAACGCAGTCGCCGGGCAACCTGCCGACGCGCCGCCCGAGATGATGGGCCACCATCCGCCCGGCCCGGCGGGCCTGCTCTTCGCCGCGCTCCACGAGCCGATCAACCTCACGGCCGATCAGAAGACCAAGATCGAAGCCGCGATCGCCGAGCTGAAGCCCATGGGTCCGCCGCCCGGAATGGAGGCGCACAAGACCGCGCTCGCCGCCGCGATCCGCGCCGGCAAGATCGACACGGTCGCGTTGCAGCCCAAGGGCCCGACCGACGTCGAACGTGAGCAGCACCAGGCCGCCCTCGCCAAGGCGATCGGCACGCTGCACTCGACGCTCACCAAGGACCAGCGCGTTGCCCTCGTCGACGCCGTCTCGAAGCACAAGCACGGCCCGATGGGCGGCAAGATGGGCAAGGGCCCCAAGGGTGGCCCGATGGGCCACATACTCGAGGGCCTCGATCTGACCAAGGAGCAGGAAGACGCGATTCACATGAAGCTCGAAGCCCTCAAGCCGACCGAGGCCGAACGCGAGGCGATGAAGAAGGAGCACGAGGCTATGCGCACCGAGATGGACGCGCGCCTGCAGACGTTCGTCGCCGATGACTTCGACGCCAAGGCGTTCGTCAAGCCTCCGGCCGGCGCGACGCCGGCGAAGATGGGCGATCGCCACCTGAAGTTCCTCGAGATCGTGACGTCGGTGCTCACCCCTGCGCAGCGCGAGAAGCTGGCGACGAAGATCGAGCAGGGACCTCCCGCGTTCGGTCCGAAGAACTGATCCGGAGCGCGTCGCGAATCGCGGCGCGGACCGCGGCAGGCTCCTCGAGGTGCGGAGAGTGGCCGGTGTGCTTCAACACCCGCAGCTCCGCACCTTCGATCTTTCCGGCGATCGCGCGCGCCACCGAGAGCGGGACTAGCCGATCGTGATCGCCGTGCACGAGAATGACGGGCGCCGTTACCGCGCCGAGGCGGTTCTCGAGCGGCTGGATGTCGAGCGAGCGGAGGAGCCGCCGCAGATAGCGGATGCGACCGCGCACGCGCCACATGTCCCAATAGCGATCGATCACCGACTCTCGTCGCGTGAACGACGCGTGCGCGGTGTCACGCAGCAGCTCGCGACGGAACGTCGCCGACTCGATGAGGCGCACCATCAGCTCGCCGACGCCGGGGAAACGCAGCACACCGAGCGAGAGCGGCATCGGCATGCGTGCGCCGACGGTGCCGAGCAGAACCAGCGCCGAGACCCTCGACGGACATTGGATCGCGAGCTCGAGCGCCACGCCGCCGCCCATCGACCACCCGACGATCACCGCGCGCTCGATCCCAGCCGCCTGCATGTACGCATCGACCCAGTGGGCCATCTCGTCGAGGCTCAGTGCCTCGGGCGGAAAGTCGGTGTAGCCGTGACCGGGCAGATCGATGGCGTGCACCGTCGCGATGTTCGCGATCGCGTGCTGCAACTCGTGGAAGGTGGCGGCGCTCTCGGTCACACCGTGGACCAGCACCACCGGCGGACCGCTCCCCTCGACCACGGCGTGCATGTCGCCGAGCCGGGTCCGAACGATGCTCCCGGGAGCGTTCGCCCGCGCGGCTCCGAGGTCCTGGATGCCCATGAGCCGATTCTATCTCGGGAGGCGCTCGGCGCGCGCGAGGAGCATGGTGCGTTCGCGAACGTTCTTGGTGAGCCCCGCGGCACGTTCCAGCTCGACGCGCGCCTCGTCGAAACGGCCGAGCTTGCTCAGCAGGTCTGCGCGCACGCTCGGCAAGAGGTGATATCGCGACAAGAGCGGCTCCGATACGAGGGTATCGACGATCGCCAATCCAGCCGCCGGTCCTTCGGCCATCCCAACGGCGACCGCGCGATTGAGCTCCACGATCGGTGACGGCGAGATCCGAGCGAGCTCGCCGTACAGCGCCGCAATCCGCGCCCAATCGGTCTGCTCGGCCGTGCGGGCGCGCGCGTGACAGGCAGCGATGGCCGCTTGCAAGGTATATGGTCCTCTTCCGAGCGCCTCCGCGCGTTCGAGCGCGGCGAGCCCGCGATGGATCAGGAGGTGATCCCATCGCGCCCTGTTCTGATCGAGCAAGAGAATCGGCTCTCCCGCCGCATCGGTCCGCGCCCGCATCCGCGACGCCTGGATCTCCATCAGCGCGACCAGACCATGCGCCTCCGATTCGTTCGGAGCGAGCCCGGCGAGGATGCGCCCGAGTCGGAGCGCGTCTTCGCACAACGCCGGCCGCATCCAATCGTCGCCCGCGGTGGCGGAGTAGCCCTCGTTGAACACGAGATAGAGGACCTCGAGCACCGACGACAACCGCGTGGCGAGCTCGGGACCTCGGGGCACCTCGTAGGGGACGTTCTTCTCGGCGAGGGTCTTCTTCGCCCGCACGATCCGCTGCGCGATCGTCGGCTCGGGGACGAGGAACGCGCGCGCGATCTCCTCGGTGGTGAGCCCGCCGACGAGACGAAGCGTGAGCGCCACGCGGGCCTCGGACGAGAGCACCGGATGGCAGCAGGTGAACACGAGGCGCAGCAAGTCGTCCCCCACGGGATCGTCCAGCGCCTCGTCGAGATCGGGCGCCTCTTGCTGCAGCTCGAGCTCGTGCCCGAGCTGCTCGTGTTTGCGCTCGAGCCGCTTGCCGCGACGGAGCTGGTCGATCGCCCGCCGTTTGCCGACGGACATCAGCCACGCACCGGGGTTGTGCGGAACGCCCTGCTCCGGCCACTGCTCGAGCGCCGCGACGAGCGCGTCCTGCGCGAGCTCTTCGGCCGTGCCGAGATCGCGCGTGAGTCGGGCGAGACCCGCGATCAGCCGCGCCGACTCGATGCGAAATACCGTCGTGATCGCTGCGTGGGCGTCGGCCACGAGAACCGACTACCGCACGGCGACTCGGCGCCGCAAGGGCCGATGCGTGTCAGGGGCAGAAAGTGCCCGAGAGCTTCGCCGCCACTGTGAAGTTGGTGATGCTGGGGTCGCAGGTTCCGCTCACGTCGCAGGTGGCCATGCGTGATCCGCGACTGGAGCATGGCGTCCTCGACCAACGAAAGGTCGCTCCCCGAGTGCCACAGGGCGAGGGGCAACACGCGCATCAACGAGCCGTTGCCATTGTGCTCCTCGCCGCTCGGTCCCGCGTCGACCGCCGGAACGCCTTCGCGGAGGGCGCGGATCGCTCGTGAGGTCTGCACGCCCACGTCGAACACGCGATCGTCGACCGCGAAGTAGCCCCAGTCGTACCAATTGACCAACCGTCGTCCGAGATGGTCGTCGAGGCGACCGCAGTGGAGCAGCGACGCGAGGAGACACAACGCGTGCGCCCCATCATCGGACCAGGTGCCCGGCGGCACGCCGCGATGAGCTCGACGAAACCCTGGCGGTGGATCGATCTCGATCTCGTCCGCAGTCGAGGATACCCGCAAACCCTGCGGCCCATCACCGGGCCTCCCGCCAAATCCCCGCACGGCGCAGCCCTTGCTCGATCGAAGGGCATGGCCGAGCAGCCGGTCCTGGTCGTTCGCGATGTCGTCAAGACGTATGCGGGCATGGTCGTGCTCGATCACGTCTCGCTGTACGTCGAGCGCGGCGAGACGCTGGTGATCGTCGGCGGCTCCGGTGCGGGCAAGTCGACGCTCATCCGACAGATCGTCGGCATCGAGCGCCCCGACTCGGGCACGGTCTCGATCGCGGGGATCGACATCGCCTCGCTCGGAGAGGTCGCGCTGCTGCAAGCGCGTCGTCACCTCGCGGTCGTCTTCCAGAACAACGCGCTGCTCGACTCGCTCAGCGTGTTCGACAACGTGGCCTTCCCCCTCCGCGAGGAGCTGAACGTGTCGGAGCGCGACGTCGAGCCGCGCGTGATGGCGAAGCTCGACGCGCTGGGTCTCGCCGACGCGCGCGAGAAGCTCCCCGGTGAGCTCTCGGGCGGCATGGCCAAACGGGTCGCGGTCGCACGCGCGTTGGTCGTGGAGCCCGAGCTGCTGATCTATGACGAGCCGACCACGGGCCTCGATCCGAAGACCGCGCGCAAGGTGGATCATCTCATCGACGAGACGCGCGACCGATTCCTCGTGACCTCGATGGTCATCACGCACGACATGGCGACGGCGTACGAAGTGGCCGACCGCGTGATGCTCCTCGAGCACGGCCGATTCGTCGGCGAAGGGCCGACGGAGCTGTTCTTCTCGTCGAACGTCGAAGCGATTCGCTCGTTCTCCGAGGCGAGTGGGTTCGATCCGCACAAGCTCGAGCTGGCCCGCGCCCATCGGAAGACCGCTGCGGAGATCCGCGCCGCTTGGGGCTCTCGTCGTCGGTGAATCCCCGACAGGAGCGTTCAGATGCCGAACTCGGCGACGTTCAGAATTTGGACCGCAGTTCAGTTCCTGAACGCCGGTTCCTCCAGATTCCCCTGAAAATTGCGGGCAACGCAGACGGCTCGTCCTTTGCGTACGGCGCCACCCGATGCGCAAGCTCCTCGCCGTCGCCGCCGCCTCCGCTGCCGCCGCCGCCCTGACCGCCTTCACCCCGGAAGCGCAGGCGGGGAACTACATCCTCTACTTCCACGGCCGCAGTCAGACCGGCTGGAGCGGCGGCGAGTTGGTGAACCCGCCCCCGGGTTGGACCAACGTCACGTTCTCCTACGACGGCAACGCCCGCATCAGCTCTGGTGTCGACACGGCGGTGCGCAGTGCGATTCAGACGTACTGCTCGAACGGCAACGTCTGCATCGTCAACGCGTACTCGGCCGGCGTGTACCGCACGCTGAAAGCGATGCACGACCTCGGAAACAAAGGAGGCATCCCCGGGCTCGCCTACGTGAACGCTGGTGCAAGCGCCGCCGGTGGCGCGAAGCTGGCCGAGATCGCGACGCGCGGCATCACCGGGTTCCTCGCCAAGCTGTTCGGCCAGCAGACCCCGCTCGACTACGATCTCACGCCGGGCGCAGCGCGCAACAACTACGGATACATCCAGGACGCCGCCTACGACGCGGGCGGCTCGTTCATGTATCACACGGCTGGCAGCAAGGATCTCTGCGTCAAGCTCCTGTTCGTCAAGCTCTGCTCGGGCCGCATGTTCATCGGCGGCAAGAACGACGGTGTCGTCGGCTTCGATTCGTCGGCCGGATACGCGAGCGCCGGCACCTACGGTGACGCGTGCAGCGCGGGCGCGAAATACCCCGGCCGTCTCTACGAGACCGCGAACGCGGGCTGCGGCGGCGAGGATCGAGATCATTTCGGAATGAGCGGTCGTGCGAGCTCGGTGCTCGCCGCCGGCATGGGCGGCCACGTCGGCCAGATCGCGAGCGCGGTCGACTACGCGCGCTCCTGGTCCGACGGGACGACCGAGCCAGACTGCATCGACAGCAACGGCGAGTGCGATCGCGCGTTCGCCGATCCGAACAAGAACTTCTGCAGGGCCAACGACGGTACCCAGGTCTGCACGCCGAGCAGCCTCGGCTCGGGCTCGAGCGTCGACACCGCGCCGAACAACACCTGCCAGGGCAGCTGCGGAAAGTTCACCGGCAGCTGCTGGTGCGACGCGGCCTGCGCGACCAACGGCGACTGTTGCTCCGACTACTCCGGCGCGTCGAACTGCGCGGCGGTCAACAGCGGCGCCACCGCGTCGCGCGCGCGGTTCTATCGCTCCTACAGCGGCCCGGGCGGCCACTTCTACACGGTGAACAAGACCGAGGCGGTCAACGCCGGCTTCACCATCGAGGCCACGCACTGGGCCGAGTCGAGCAACGTCCCGGGGACCGTACCGTTCTATCGATGCTATCGAAGCAGCGCGGGCCGCCACTTCCTCACCACGTCCGGCAACTGCGAGGGCGCGGGCATCAACGAGGGCGCCGTGGGCTACATCTACACCTACCAGGCGCCCGGGACCGTGCCCTTCTACCGTCGCTACAGCGGCTCGTCGAACGACCACCTCTACTCGCTCGATTACAACGAGGGCGCGTCGGTCGGGTACGGCTACGAGGGCATCGCGGGCTACGTCTACACGTCGGGCAACTGATAGCCTCGACACGCGATGGATCACCGCTCGCGCGCGCGGTTCTTCCTGGCCGCGGGCTTGCTCGCCCTCGTCGGCCTGTGGTGGGTCACGCGCAGCAAGCGAATCGAGGAGCCGAGTCCCGCGGTCGCCCAGCCGCCCACGTCCGCGAGCGCCGTCGCGTCACACGCCCCGCCACGTGCCCCCGAGTTCCCGCCCGAGATGCCCCCGGCCGAGACGCCGTTTCCCATGGCCGCACCGTCGCCGGCGAAGTTCGAAGACGTGCTCGCGCGGTACAAGGAGTTCGCCGTCTATCCCCCGTGGTCGCGGCCTCATAACGACAGCACGAGGTACAAGCTCACCTGGAACCAGACCGTCGTGAGCACGTTGCCCTTTGGTGACAAGCCGGGCAATCCCATCCACTACAAGTTCGCCGCCGATCGCGCGCATGTGCTCCCCGGGCAGTCGTTGACCTCGTGGTTCACAGCCTGGCGCGGAGACGACGAGACCAAGCGCGTTCCGATCAAGATCGTCGAGGCCTGGGTGATGGTCACGAGCGGGTCCGCGCCGGGACGTGCCGTGAAGCTCACGTTCACCGACGCCGCCGGCAATCTCGTCTACACGAGCCGCTTCCAGCCTTCGGCCCACCCCGAGCTGAAGAAGGCCCAGTCGGCGCAGATCATGGCGCACGTCGAGATCGACGGGATCCAGAAGCCGATCGTCCGCGACTTCACCTACTCCCCGCGCGACGTGCTCAAGTTCGGCGCCGCCAAAGACGTCGTGCGCAACGGAAGCCTCGTGCTCGAGATGGACGTCGAGGTCGCCGACGCAGGCGAGTACACCTGTGAGGCCAACCTGATGACGGGCGACGGCACCCAAGCCATCGGCTACGCCAAGGAGAAGCCCTCGTTCGCCGTCGGTCCGGCCAAACTCGCGTTCACCTTCTTCGGAAAGGTCCTCCGCGACGGCTGGCACGACGGTCCGTATCAAGTGCGCGACATCCGCTGCGTGCTCCGCCAATCGGGAGACGAAGAGAACGTCTGGGTCGCCGACGAACGCACGCACATGACGCAGGCATATCTGGTCGAGACCTTCTCGGACGCCGAGTGGCAAGCACCCGAGAAGTCGTCGCGCATCTCGCTCCTCGAGAAGCTCCTCGCGCAATCCAAGAGCGGAGAGAACCCCAACCCCAACGCGCCCAAGCACATCCACGTCGACCTCGACGGCAAGGAACAGGTCATCGTCGGCGCTGACGGAAAGAAGCTCGCACTTCCCGCCAAGTGAGTCGACGCGCTCCGAAACGCGCTATGAGCCCCGTCCGATGTCCCGCGTCTACTGCGAAGGTTGTGAAAGGCCGCCGCTGGTCTGCATCTGCCCGCAGCTCGTGAGCCATCGCCCGCGCACGCCGGTGGTGGTCCTCCAGCACCCGCGCGAGCGCGACAATGCGATCGGCACCGCGTGGATGGTCGAGAGGAGCCTCGGCGCCCAGCGCATCGTCGGCGTCGAGCTGGAGAACGATCCGGCGTTCGTCGCGGCAATCTCCGATCCGAATGCCCCCGCCATCCTGCTCTCGCCGGGAGAGTCGGCGATCGATCTCGCCACCGATCCGCCCAAAGGCCCGGTCACGCTGGTCGTCGTCGACGGCACCTGGTCGCAAGCGAAGAAGCTCCTCCGGGTGAACCCGACCCTCGCGCGCCTGCCGCGCTACGCGTTCCAACCGTCGCGTCCGAGCAACTACCGCATTCGTCGCGAGCCTGCCGAGCACTGTGTCTCGACCATCGAGGCCACCGTCGAAGCGCTCGGGTGCCTCGAAGGCGAGAGCGACGCGCTGAAGCAGGTGCTCGCCGCGTTCGACGCGATGGTCGACCACCAGATCCGCATCGCCCGCGAGCGCTCCGAGAGCCGCCACATGCACGCAGCCATCGCGCGGGCCGAGAAGCACCCGAAGCCACCGCGCCGCATGCCGCTCACTCGCGACGGTCTCGTCGTCGCCTATGGAGAGGCCAACGCGTGGCCGCGGGGGACCGAGCACGGTCCCCATCCCGAGGTCGTTCACCTCGCGGCCGAACGCGTCGCCACCGGAGAGCGGTTCGAGGCGTACATCGCGCCGGCGCGACCGCTGTCACCCGGATTCACGTTCCATACGGGAATTCCCGCCGAACGTGTGCTCGCGGGCGAGAGCCGTGAGAGCTTCCGTGCACGGCTCGGCGCCTTCCTCCGGGACACCGATCGCCTCGCGATCTGGGGCTTCTTCACGATCGAGCTCTTGGTCGCCGAAGGCCTACCGCTGCCCCCGCGGATCGATCTCCGCAGCACCGCGATGCGCTTCCTCGGGCGACGCGCGGGCGACGCGACCGAGATGGCCGGCGCGCTGGGAATCCCCGTCGATCTGCCCTGGGCTCTCGGACGCACGGGCGTGCGCCAGGCCGCCGCAACCGCGGTGGCGCGCGCCCTATCCCGTGACTAGCGCCTCAGCTAGCCTCGCGTGGGGAGGCGAGAGATGCGCGGACGACTCGGTCTGGGGGCGGTGCTGTTTGTCCTGGGGTGTACGCCGCGGGAGCAAGCGCCCGATCTCGCGGATGCCTCGACACCCCTGACGCCGAACGCGGCGCGAATCGTCGCCAGCCCGCGTGCACGCACGGTCGTCGATCGGCTGAGCGCGTTCGCCGCGATGCGCGATCGCCTCGGTCGTGGGGTGCAGCTGAAGGCGACCCCGAACGGCTTCGCGCTCGCCCACGCGGCACCAGGAATGGTGCCCGCAGGCGGCGCGCGACTCGATGCCACCCTTCCCGCCCACGCCGATCAGCCGATGCACCTCGCGCGCGCCGATCGCCCCGGCGTCTCGCTCGACGTGACGACGACGCTGCGACCCGTGGCCGGCGAAGCGATCGAAGGCGCGGTGGTGTACGCCGGTGCCGACATCGACACGGACGTGACGCAGTCGCTCGACGGGCTCCGCGCCGAGGAGATCCGCCTGTTGCACTCGGCGCGCGCCGCACGCCGAACCACGTGGAAGCTCACGCCCGGTCCTGCCGTCACCGACGTTCGCCTCCGCGACGGCCGCATCGAAGTGCTCGAGGGCTCCGACGTTCGGATCGTCTCCACCCCGATGTTCGCGGTGGACGCGAACGGCAAGACCGTCACGCCCGCGCTCACGCTGACGCGCAGCGGAGGTGCGTTCGAGCTCGTGGCCACACTCGACACCGACGGGCTCGCCTTCCCCATCGCGCTCGATCCCGGGTTCACGCTCACGTTCAACCGGATGTCCTGGAACCACAACGACTCTCGCGGGGTCACCCTCGGCGACGGTCGCGCGGTCGTCTTTCCCGGCTGGGGCAGCCCCACCGGCGCGCAGCCCGAGATCTACGATCCGGTCACCGACAAATGGACGGTGGGCCCCAAGGTCCTCACGGTCCGCGCCTTCGTGTCGCCAGTGTGGCTCCCCGCCCAGAAGAAGGTCCTCTGGGCCGGCGGCAACTACGCCCCAACGGCCAACTACGAGGTCTGGGATCCCGTCACGGGCACGCCGGGGACGGCCCCGGGCACCGCCCCCCTGAACATCGAGAACGGGATCCTACTGACGCTGCCTAGCGGCAAGGTGTTCGTCGCTGCCGGAAATGGCAGCGCCAAGGGGGCGATCTACGATCCCGGCACCGACACATGGGCGCTGATCCCCGACGCACCGGTCGGCAACGGCGGCGCAGGAGCCGTCGTCCTCAAGAGCGGGCGCGTCATGCTGAGCGGCAACTGCTGCAACCAGGCGGTCACCCGCATCTACGATCCGACGACCGACACGTGGATCAACGGACCGAACTTGAACGGCGCGCGGTCGGGCCACTCCATGCACCTCATGCCGAGCGGCAAGGCCATCGCCATCGGCTCGGACTCGAGCGGCAGCGCGTTCAGCGAGGTCTACGACGAGACGGCCAACACCTGGACCAAGATTGCCACGCCCACGCCCATTGGCGGACACCGCACGGTGACCCTGGCCAACGGTTCGGTGCTCGTCGTCAACGTCCTCAACAAACCCGACACCTTCATCTACGACGAGACCAAGGGTTGGAGCACCGGCCCTTCGATGGTCATGCGCCGCGACACCGCGGCGGTCCTCGCGCTCCCCGACGGTCGAGCCCTCGTCGCCGGCGGCGGGGGTGGCTCCCTCGGCGTCGAGGTGAGCGGGAACACCGCGGACCTCTACACGCCGCCCCCCAAGACCTGCACGACGACCGGCGATTGCGGCGGGGGCCCCTGCGTCGACGGGTATTGCTGCGATCGCGCCTGCACCGAGACGTGCAACGCGTGCAACCAGACCGGCCGCGAGGGCTACTGCTCGCCGCTGGTCAACGAAGCGCCGCACGGCACCAAGTCATGTGGTGCCTGGGCGAAATGCGTCGGGGGGGCGTGCATCACCAAATGCACGAGCGCCGCCGACTGCACCAGCGGCTACGGCTGCCTCTACGGAACCTGCGCGCTCAAGCTCGCCAACGGCGCGTCGTGCTTCGCCAGCACCGACTGCACCTCGGGCAACTGCATCGACGGCGTCTGCTGCAACTCGACCTGCACCGAGCAGTGCAAGGCGTGCGACGTCACCGGCAGCGTCGGCACCTGCACCGCGGTCACCGGCGCCCCGCACGGCACCCGCACTGCATGCACTCCTTATGCATGTGGCGCGACCAGCTGCAAGACCACCTGCAGCGCCGACACCGACTGCGCCAAGGGCAACTACTGCAGCGGCGGTGCCTGCATCGCCGGCCTCGCCAACGGCAAGACCTGCACCGCAGACACCCAGTGCAACACCGGCTTCTGCGTCGACGGCGTGTGCTGCGAGAGCGACTGTCGCTCGGCGTGCCGCACCTGCGGCAAGGCCGGTCGGCTCGGCTTCTGCGATCTCGTCTCGGCCGGCACGCCCGATCCGCGCGGCATCTGCACCGGAGAGTGCGCGAGCGGATGCGGCACCAGCGGCTGCACCTACAAGGTCAAGGACACGCCCTGCGGCGGCAGCTGCATCGGCAACCAACTCACGAGCGGCGGCCTCTGCACCGGCACGAGCCCGGCCTGCAGCGGCGCGACCACCCTGCCCTGTGCGGGCGCCCTCAAGTGTCTCGACGGCAAGAGCTGCAAAGGCAGCTGCGCGACCGGCGGCGACTGCGTCACCGGTGCCTGCGACTCGCCCAGCGGAACGTGCACGGTCGCCGTCGATGCGGGTGCCGACACCGCCACCACTGACACCGCGACCACCGACACCGCGACGGCGGCCGACACATCGACCGCAACCGACACCGCAACCCCCGCCGACACCGCGATCGAGGACAGCTCGATCACGGACACCGCGGCCGACGGTCCTCTTCCTCCCGGCGAAGGCACCGCGGCGGTCGGATGGCCGGGCAGCACCGAGGTTCCGAAGCTCCCGACCGACGCGATTCGCTGCACGCTCGACGCCGAGTGCGCCACCGGCTTCTGCGTCGAAGGCGTGTGCTGCGACAGCCGCTGCGACAAGCCCTGTCACTCGTGCGCGCTCTTCGCGAGCGCCGGCAAGTGCACGGCGGAGCCGTACGGCGTCGATCTCAAGCAGGACTGCGGCAAGGCCATCGAGTGCTTCGCCACCTGCGGAGGCAAGGGACAGTGCGTCGGCTCGGGCCCGGGCGTGCTCTGCGCTCGCAACCGCTGCACCAGCCCCAACGAGGGCGTCGGTCCGGCCTTCTGCAAGGGCGCCGGCGAGAAGTGCACGACGAGCGAGGCGATCGCGTTCGCGTGCGGCGCCTACGCCTGCGACCCGGCGTTCGGGGCATGCAAGGTCGCCTGCACCTCGACCTCCGATTGCGCGCCGGGCAACGTCTGCGATCTCGGCTCCAAGAGCTGCGTCGCGCTCACCCCGCCGGAGGACGAGGGCGGCTGCGCCACTTCGGTGCCCGGAACGCGCAACGGCCTGTTCGGCGCGGCTCTCGTCATGGCAGCAGTGGGAGCCCTTCGTCGCCGCCGCCGTTGACCCACGTCAACAAGCGTCGACAGTCGACTCGACTGACTCGCCCCGTCGCGCTGCGGCCCGAGAATTTCACCACGGAGCCACGGAGACGAGGAGGTCGAGAAAGTCTGCCGATGCAGACGGAACCCTCACGTACGTCATCCAAGCGCACACCTTGACGAGGTGTTGGTCGAGGAGAGTCCATTCTCGGTCGGCGCGAAGCGAGCGGTAGCACCACTCTCGACTCCGTGTCTCCCCACCTCCGTGGTGAACTCTTCTCTTCGCGAGGAGTCGGCGTCAGCAGGTCCATACCCTGTCGAGATTGCTCGAGTCGCCACGAAGGGCCCTGATACGTTCGCGGCGTGCCCGCACCCGATCCGATCCCCGCGCGTTTCGCCCGCATCGGCGCCGCGTTCTCCGCTGACGGCTTCGACATCCTTCCCACCCCCAACCCGGCCGATCGCACGACCACCGTCCCCTACCAGGAGAAGAACGGTTGCATCGGCATCGCGGCGGTGAGTCGCACGTCGAAGACGTACGACAACGGCAAGCCCAAGAGGGTCTACTACGTCGAAGGCGACAACTTCCAGATGGGCTACTTGATCGGGCTCCTCGCCGAGCCCGACGTGTCGCGAATGACGGTCGAATTCGCCCACGACATCGTGTTCGACTTCCTTCATGCACGCACGCTGGAGCACGCGACCGGTGAGCTCATCGAGCTGATCAAGAAGATCATCGTCGACATCGTCTTCGTCGTGTCCCAGTCGATGAAGCCGGACATCCCGCAGGAGTACGTCGAAGAGCTGCAGGGCATCCTCGACGGCTGCAAGGCCGCGAACCCGGCGACGCAGGTGACGTGGGACGACCTCTGGGCCCTCAACTTCGGCATCGATTGCCTCCTCGCACACGTCTACTCGGGGCGCTTGTTCAAGGAGGCCGGCATCCCGCCGCTGCTCTTGAGCGTCCCGTACTTGTGCAACGCGACGTTCCTCGGCGCCGCGGTCACCGGAGGTCGACACTTCTTTGGTCGCGACTTCATGTTCTCGACGGCCGACGTCTACCAGGACACCGCCACGCTCATCGTGTATCGCCCGGACGATCGCGCCGGCGTCGCGCGTCGTCCGTTCGTCAGCCAGACGGCCCCCGGTTTCGTGGGGAGCATGGTCGCCCTCAACGACAAGGGCGTCGCGATGGGCGTCAACATGCTGCCCTCGCATCTGTGCAACCCCGATCGCCCTGGTCTGAACTCGCTCGTCCTGGTGCGCGACACGATGCAGTACGCGTCGACCGCGCCGGAGGCAGTGGATCGGATCATCGCCGCCCCCCGCGGGGTCACGTGGCTCTATCCCGTCGGCGACAAGAGCGGGCACTTCTGTCTGGTCGAGGCCGCCGCCCAGCTGCCCGTCGGCACCGACATCCCCTACTTCTCCGGCGTCCCCGCCTACTACGAGAAGCACCTCCCCGACGCGGCGTACATCGCGGACAAGCGCGCGAAGTACGGCACGCCTGCCTCCTCGCGCGGCTTGATGACGCGGTGGAACGACTACAACTATCCGACCGACTACATCACCGACTGGAACGAGCACCTGTGGAAGGCGTTCGCCCGCAGTGGCGTGACGCACCTCGAAGAAATCCTCGGCGACCTGTCGACCGATCTCGAGAACCTGCTCAAGGGTGACCTCGGCGCGCTGTTCTCGGCGATCGACGCGCAGCTCCACGCCTGGATCCACCGCCCCAAGTACGATCCTGCCTCGATGGGCCCGCTCGGCTTCGTCGACGCGACGTGGACCGACCGCAACTGCCCGGCGACCTTCTACTTCGCGCCCCAGCGCGAGTCTTCGGGAGATGTGCTGATCGGCACCAACATGGCCATCACGCCCGAGATGCGCTTCACGATGATGAACGAGTGGGTCGTCATGCTCACCGGCGACCAGTACGACGACATGCAGTGGCGCTACGACCAACTCAACGTGCGGGTGCAGAACGCCGTCGCCGCTGCGCCGATCACGTGGGACACGGCCTGGGACATCGCCAACTACCTCCGCCCGGGGCCGCCCCTCAGCCGGCCGGAAGCGAAGTATCACAACGACGGCGACCCGAACGCGCAGATCACCGGGAGCATCAGCCTCTGCGATCTCGACACGTCTACGATCAAGAGCCTGTACGGCTACTACTCCGACGAGCCCCTCACCCTGCACCTCCCCGCGTATCTCTGACGCGGAGGGTCACGCAAAAAACCGACCGGGTGGTCTCGCGGTGCGAAACCACCCGGCGTGCCTTGCGCGAGTCACGCAAAAGGTTCGTCTCGTCAGGCGGCCGGAGGCGGCTTTGGCGAGCGGTCCCCCGGCTCGGAGTCCACGCCCGAGCTCTTGATTCGACGTTTCACTCCGAGATCGGCGGCCACGACGGCGACGAACCCGAGGAACGAAAGCACCCCCAGGCCTTGTCCGACGGACAAACCGAGGAGAACGGGGGCTGGCCGGGGATCGAGAACCGACCAGACGATGAGCGCGAGGCCCACGAGGGCACATACGCACGCGACGCGCAGAATCTTCTCCGAACGGGTCGTGCTCACTTGGCCTCCTTTTTGGCCTTGCCGGAGGCGCTCGGCGCAGCCGAGGCCGACACGCTGGGCGACGGCACGGGCGGCGCCGATACACTGGGGGGTGGGGGGGCCGAAGCGCTGGGGGGCGGCCCGGCGGATGCATCGGGCCAGGCGCTCCCCGGTGCCTTGGTCAGCGGGTGGGCGACCCCGTGACAGCCACGACTCGAACACCCGATGCGATTGGCGACGACATCGTCCTTCGCGCTGGCGTGATCGGGGATGCGGTTCCAGCCGGGGGCCGCGGTGGTGTGGCACTGCATGCAGTTGGTGTTGGGGAACGGCTTGAGAAGGTGGATCTCCTTCTTGGCCTCCTCGAGGCTCATGTTGCGGAACTCCGTCACGTAGAGGTACACGTGACGCATTCCACCGAGCTTGGTGAAGACCGTGCCGAACATTCCGTAATCGGCGTGGCAGGTGTAGCAATTGTCCTTGCCGAAGAACGGATTCCGAGCATGAATCGCGGCCAGCGATTTGCTCTTGGGGTCCTCCGAGTCGGACGCATGCGGAATCATCACGTGACACGAACCGCAGAACTCTCGATGCTGCGTGGCTTTGTAGCCCTGCACGTTGGCGCCGAGACCGGCTCCGAGCGGCAAGAGGCCGAGGCCGAGGAGCAGCCACAACTTCGTGCCACTCCCGAGCGGGGGACGCCGCACGAGGTACACGACGAGGATGACGGTGGCGACGGCCGCACAGGCTACTGTGGCGACCGACAGGATGTTGTGTTCGTCGATGGGGAACAGCGAGTGCACGATGGTGGGCCCATGAAAGCGTCCGGCGTGCCAATCATCAAGAGGGCGATCGCAGCAGCGGCGACCTCGATGTTGATTTTCGCCAGTGCAAACGATGCGTCGGCCGATGCTCTACGACTGCGCGGCGATGCACTCACTCAGTCGCGCTCGCCGGTCGGGCTCCTCGTGCTCCGTGGTGAAGACCGGTTCCATCCTTGGATCGATGCCGAGACAGTCGCCTGGCTCGGTGTGCGTGACACGCCCGACGCAACTGGAGACGTACAGACACTCACGGTGCGCATCCGCGATCCGAAAGGACGCGGCGAATTGCGGGTCGGGCGCTTCGTCTTCGCATCGGGCGCGGTCCGCCCCATCCACCTCGATGGCGCGCGTGCGTACGGACGACTGCCCATCGGCACCGCGCTCGAGGTGTTCGGCGGCGCTCCCGTCGCCCCGCGACTCGGCTCGCGCATGTACGACGTGGCGGTCGGCGGACGCGTCTCGCAATCGATCGGTGACTGGGTCTCGGTGGGTGGCGCCTACGTCATGCGTCGCAAGGGCGGCACGGCGATCGATCAAGAGGTCGGTCCCGACTTGACGATCTCGCCCGTGCGTTGGCTCGATTTCGCGGGCCGCATGGCGTTCGATCTCGTCAGCAAGGGACCAGCCGACGCGCTCGGCTCACTTGGTGCACACAGCAAGGACGTGCGCGTCGAGGCCTTCGTGACGCATCGTTCGCCGGGGCGGCTGCTGCCATCCACGTCGCTGTTCTCGGTCCTGGGCGACGTGCCCGCCACGACCAGCGGCGGCTCGGTTCGCTGGCGAATCGCGCCACGCCTCGATCTCGTCGGCATCGCCGCGGCCATCGCCACCATCGAAGATCTCGGTGGGTATTGGACCGGAAGGGCGTCGCTCGCGCTCGACGACGACTGGGCCGGCACCGTCGGCTTCGAGGTGCGCCGCCAGGAGTTCGGCACGGCCCGCTGGACCGGTGCGCGGGCTCTCAGCTCGGTGCCTCTCGGCTCGTCGCTCCGCGCCGCGCTCGAGCTCGAGCTCGTGCGACCGGACGACCAACGCGGCGGCACGCGGCTCTGGCCCTGGGCGCTCGCGGCCCTCGCCTATCGCACGCGCATCGGCTGGGACTTCGGTGGTGCCGTCGAGGTCGTCGGCACTCGCGATGATCGAACAGAGCTTCACGCCCTGCTCCGCGCAACCTACGCCTTCGAGTCCCTGCGATGAGGCGCTATCAACCGCTGCTGCTGTTGCTCTTGTCGCTCACCATCGCGGCCTGCGCGGGCGTGCTCGGCTTGCGAAAGACCGCCGACAAAGACCGCCCGTTCACGCACAAGAAGCACACCAACGCGGGCGTGAACTGTCTGCAGTGTCACGAAGGCATCCTCAAGGCAGACGAGGAGGGGCCACTGCACCTTCCGTCACAACAGAAGTGCGTGTCGTGCCACACCAAGCCGCACGACACGCGCACCTGCCTCGATTGTCACGGCTCCGACGTCACGCGCGAGGGCGCGGTCGCAGCGCGCAAGCATCTGCGTTTCGCTCACATCCGGCACCTGAAGAAGGTCGACAACCAGTGCGTGCCCTGCCACGTGAGCGCAGGTCTCGCTGACGAGGCCGAGCGTCGCCCGCCGATGGCGCAGTGCTTCTCCTGTCACGCGCACAAAGACCAGTGGGCCACGGCCGACTGCAACGGCTGCCACATCGACCTCCCGTCCGAGAGCGTGAAGCCCGCGACCCACATCGTCCACGCGGGTGACTTCGCCCGCGAGCACGGCGTGAGGGCAGCTGCCTCCAAGGACCTCTGCGCGACGTGCCACCAGCAGAGCAGCTGCGACGCATGCCACGGCGCGGGCACGGTCCCTGCGCTCCCGTGGAAGTTCAACATGGAGAAGCCCGGACTCACGCGGCTCCACCCCGGCAACTTCCTCGCGCGACACCCCGAGGAGTCGAAGGCCCAGCCCGGGCTCTGCACCACCTGCCACGCCGAGAACTTCTGTGTCGGTTGTCACGTCGACCGCAAAGTCGCTGCCAAGGCCGGCGTGCCCAGCCCGCACCCGACCGGTTGGGTGAAGGCCAAAGGTGGCGGGCACGGTCCCGCCGCGCGACTCGATCCGCAATCCTGCATCGCTTGTCATGGTGGTGCAGGCGAGATGCTCTGCGTCGGTTGTCACAAAGTCGGCGGCCCGGGAGGGACAGTGCACGGCCCCGCCTTCTCGAGCACCAAAGACAAGCTCAAGGACGAGCCATGTCGGCTTTGTCACGCGCTATGAACGTACGCACCCAACTCTGGTCCATGGTCGTGGCCGCCGTGACGGTGAGCGCCTCGATCGCCGCGTGCAATCGCGGCGGTGAAGATGGAACGCCGAGCGATGTCCCGCCCACCTGGGCCCAAGCGCGCACCACCCCCGGCCACAAGGCCCACCTCGGCAAGAAGGTGAAGAAGGAGGGCGGCGAAGAGCGCTCGCTGGTGTGTGCCGACTGTCACGGACAGGACTCGAAGAACTTCACCGCGAAGACCGAGCCCTGCTCGAAGTGTCACCAGCCCGAAGAGGACCAGCACCACCTCGGGAGCAAAGAGAAGCCGACGGCGTGCGTGACCTGTCACGTCTTCCAGAAGTCCGACGGCGGCGGCGTCACACCGGTCTGCGTCGACTGCCACAAGCCCGGCGGCAACGCCGACAAGGCCTCCAAGGGCCACCACAACACGAACGACGCCACCTGCACTTCCTGCCACGCGGTCCACGGCAAGCCGAAGATCGCCATTGCGGACTGCACCAACTGCCACACGGGCATCGGCGTCCGTCACGGCAACCGCTTCGTCACCGCGACCAACAGCGACGCCGGGGTCGATGCGATCGCGAGTGTCTCTTGGGAGGCGGGCACGGCGCTGCGCGAGGCCGGCATCGCGGCCGGCCCCTTCTCGCTCAACCCGGCGAACGCCGTGGTGCCCTCGGGTGTCGAGGTCGAGCAGCTCGCCGAGTCCAAGGCTGGTGTCTGCAGCGGGTGCCACGTGCCGCACTCGGCAGGCAAGGACGCGAACGATACCTGCCAGAACTGCCACGTCTCGACGTCGGCGCAGAAGGCGCCCGAGCTCGCGTGGCTCGCCAAGCAGGCACCGAAGGTCAAGCCTTCGGGCCCCGGCGTCGCAGGACACAAGGCGTGCACGGTCTGTCACACGCCGCACCAGGCCGCCAAAGATCTCGTCAAACCGTGCGTCGGCTGTCACGAGCCGAAGAAGGCGGTCACGCAGATCAAGGGCCACGCGGAGTGCAAGGGGTGTCACACGCCGCACGCGCCGCTCGAGGCGCTGAACGCGTGCGCCACGTGCCACAAGAACCACCCGGCGCTCGGCACCCCGAAGGTCGCGCAACACGAGAAGTGCTCGAGCTGCCACGACGTGCACACCCCGACGGCTTCCCCCGCGGCGGCCTGCGAGAAGTGCCACGCCGCCGTGCATCCGAACCACCCGGCGGCGCTGGCCAAGAGCGGCAAGAGCGCGTGCGTCGGCTGTCACACGCCGCACCCGAGCGCGTCGAACGTCATCGTCCGCCCGTGCAGCTCCTGCCACCAGAACATCGCCACGAGTGACAGCAAGGCCCACGCGACCGTGGTCTGCGGCACCTGCCACAAGAAGCACGAGGGCTTCAAGCTCGCGGGCCTCGGGGCTCCGTTCTGCAAGACCTGCCACGGCCCCGTCGGCGCAAAGGTCAGCAAGGGCCACAGCGAGTGCAAGAGCTGCCACGGCGGCCCGCACAACCCGGTTCGTCAGGTCGTGTGCTCGAAGTGCCACGAGGCCGAGGCAACGACCGCGTACAAGGGTCACGCGTCCTGCCCGACCTGCCACGAACCGCACAGCGGCAAGCTGTCGGTGGGCGGCGGCAAGACGGGCGCGGCGTTCTGCGTCACCTGCCACACCAACAAACCGTCGACTCCGCACGGCAGCCTCCCGACGGGTTGTCAGACCTGTCACCGCCAGCACGGTCCCAAGGGCGTCGCCTCGCCGCCCGCGTGCCTCTCCTGCCACTCGATGGAGAAGCTAACCGGCCTGCACAAGGGCAAGACCCACTCGCAGAACTGCACGAGCTGCCACGGCGGCCACTCCGCGCCGCGCAGCGATCGAACGACGTGCACCGCGACCTGCCACACCAAGCAGAAGACGCATCAGCCCGACGCGGTGAACTGCAAGGGCTGCCACAACTTCAAGATCTGACCGCGCCCGCTTTGCCGGCGCAGGCGTGGTCGACCTTCGACTTTCGACCTCGATCAGAGATCGATCTTGCCGTTGATGTGCTTGGTGATCCCGAGCGGAGTGATGACGCCACCCGAAACCGAGCCGACGTGACAGAACGAACCGCCGCCACACCCCGTGTCGGTGGTGTGGGGCGCAGGCGGCGGGGTCGAGTGACACGCGCCGCACTCGCCGCCCTCCTTGCCCTGCGTCCACTTGGGCGCGGGAAATTTCCCGCCCGCGGCGCCCGCGTGGCAGTAGACCGCGCTGCACGTCTTGGTCGCCGGATCGAACATCGGCGTGCGAGCACCCGTCGTCGCGACGCCGACGATGCGCACCGGCACCACGCCGGTACCGAGCGGGTGTTTGTCGGTCGGGAGCGGCGGGTCGTGGCACGTGGTGCACGCGATGGGTGGCGCGCCCACGGGCGCCTTGTGCTTCTGGTGCGCGCCGGTGGTCGGCCACGGATCGTCGCCGACGCCGTGACACGCACCGCACTTGCCGCTGCCGTCGCCGAGGTCGACCTTGCCGTTGAAGTGCAGGTTGAGCGCGAGTAGCGCGGTGCCGTCGGCGTTGACCTCGCGGTGACAGAACGTGCACGTGCCCTTGTAGTGGTCCTTGGGCGGCGCGCCGTGACAGCTGTTGCACGCGATCTTCGACTCGTTCCACACGGGCTTCGGGATCGCGCCGTCCTTCTGCGTGTGGCAGTTGTTCGAGCACGACTTGCTCGCAGGATCGTACCCGACGCCCCAGACCTCGACGTGACCGTCGGCGTGCGTCGTCGTCGGCTTGCCCTCGTCGGGCGTGGGATGACACGTCTTGCAGTCGAACGTCGATGTGTGGACCGTGCCCTTGTTCAAGTGCGCGGGGTGCGTCGTGTCGGGCTTGGCCTCGGGATGGAAGCACGTGCCGCGCGGCGGGTAGGCGCGCCCCTTGTCACCGTGGCAGGTGCTGCACGCCTGCGGCCCCTTCTCCTCCGAGTGACAGCTGGTGCACGCAGTGGCGCGCGCTGCGGGGAGCTTGCCTGCCTCGTGGTTCGGCGCTCCTTCGTGACACTTGCCGCAAGCCTCGACGTCGTTCGCGTCGAGCATCGGCGCGTAGCGCTTGGAGCGGAGGACCTTCGCGTGGCTGTTGTCCGACCGCGGATCGAAGAACTCCGCCGGGTGGACGTTGCCGCTCGAGGCCTTGGCGCCGTCGCGCAGCCATTGCTGCAGACGGTCGTGCACACCTGCAACCGCCGCGTGGGTGGGCGTGGAGAGCGCGCGCAAGATCGGCGGATTGTCGCCGCCGATCGCCGAGGAGCCGTCCGGAAGGCAGCCGATCACGTCCACGTACGAAGTGGCGCGCCATCCGCCCGCGGGGGTCGCCCCCTGGTGGCAACTCGCACATTTGTCGGCGAGAAGAGGCCCAATCTCATCGCGGTATGTCGGCGCAGGCTCTGCCCGCTCGGATGTGCCGCACGCGACCGTGGACGTCGCTGCGATCGCCACGAAAATCCAGCCACGCATGCTCGCAGGGTGGCGACTTCGAGGCCCCCGCGCAAGTTCCTTCGTCATGTGCAAGGTCTGCGGGGGCGGCGCAGAAATAGGGGCGTGACTTCTGCCGAGAATCAGGCAAAAACTGCGTTCACGATACAGGCGTCCCGCTTGCTACAGAGGCTGCGGACTTCGGAGGTTCATCATGTCCCGTGCGTTCACGTTCGCTGCTTTGGTTGCGACCATCGCGATCGGTGGCTCGATCGCAGCTTGCTCCGGCGGCGACGGCCCGGAGGGACCTACCGGTCCCCAGGGCGTGCCCGGAGCTCCGGGACAGACCGGTGCGACGGGGCCGGCGGGTGAAGCGGGTCCTCCTGGTCCGACGGGCCCCGGCGCGCTCGCCGACGCGGGCGACGCCGCTCCCGGCCCGGTCGGTTGTCTCTCGCCCTGCCACGGCTTCGGCAACATCGTCGACCAGTGGAAGCTCTCGGGTCACTACAAGATAAGCGCGATGGCCGACGAGGAGCCGGTGTGGACGACGGCCGGCTCGTCGTGCGGCATGTGCCACGCGATCGACGGCCTCCCGCGGCGCGTCGCGGGTGACATCGGGATCGCTGCTGGCGGCACCGCGCCGACCGACGGCACCAAGGGTCACCTGAACTACAAGTCGGCCTCGGGCGCTCCCGCCGAGGGCTTCTACACGGGCTTCGGCAAGGCAGCCGTCATCCACTGCCAGACCTGCCACGCGTACGACGCCACCAACGACCCGCACAACACGGGCTCGTATTCGGTCGTGCCCCTCCGCGTCGCCTCCGGCGCGGACGATCAGACGTTCATCGAGAAGAGCCCCGACAAGACCGCGGTCGCGGGTCAGCCGGCCGGCAAGTACAAGGCGGCCAACACCTGCCTCTTCTGCCACAAGTCGCGCAAAGACGTGACGTTCTACATCGCGGCAGACGTCGCCAGCGTCGGCAAGAACAACATCTCGAGCATCCACTGGGGTCCGCACGAGGGACCGCAGGGCGACATCTATTCCGGCAAGGGCGGCTATCACTTCCCGCTCGCCACCGGCAAGACCTACGGCTCGTCGCTCCACTCGACGATGAGCAACGGCTGCGTCGGCTGCCACATGCAGGCGGTCAAGACGACCAAGGACCTGCCCGACCACACGTTCATCCCGCAGCTCACCTACTGCAAGACCTGCCACGGCTCCGCAGCCGCCACGAACTTCGACATCGTCGGAGGTCAGACGTCGGTCAAGACGCTGCTCAAGGAGCTCCAGGGGCTGCTCAACGACAAGAACCTGCTCACCCGCTCGGAGGCGGCACCGTACGCGGCGCTCGCAGGCAGCCAGCTCACCGACGGCGCCTATCAGCTCGACGAGGCGCGGCCCGAGTACTACGCGGCGGCCGACGGCGGCACCGCCGCCGTGAAGAACAACGCCATCGACGAGAAGACCGCGGGAGCGCTGTACGACTACCTGCTGATCGCGCGCGGCAAGGACTTCGGCGTCCACAACCCGCTCTACGTCAAGCAGTTGCTCTTCGATGCGATCAGCCACCTCAAGGAGCTGCGCAAGGCCGCCGACCCGACGAATCCGGCGTACGCAGTCACAACCCCCGTGTCGCTGCCGACTCGTCCGTGACTCGTGTGTGAATGGCTGATCGTGCATCGATCATGACGGCCGTGGTGGTCGTGGGCATCGCCGGTGCGGCGGTGCTCGTGGCCACCCGACAATCCGAGCCGGCGGGGACGAAGGTTTCGTCTCCCGCCGTTTCGGTTTCCGCGTCTCCGTCGGGCACACTCCCTCCGGGCCATCCGCCCGTGAAAAGCAAGCTGCCCCCCGGTCACCCGGCGATCGGCTCGGTTTCCGCGGTGCCGTCGCTGATGCTTCCCAAAGAGGCGGGAGCACCGAGCGTCGAGTGGACGGTGCCGAAGCGCTGGGTGCAGTACCCGAACAAGAGCGCGATGCGCATCGCGACCTATCGGGTGCCCAAATCTTACGGCGACGTCGAGGACCCGGAGATGTCCGTCATCCGTGCCGGTGGCGACGTCGAGTCGAACGTCACCCGGTGGATCGGTCAGTTCGACGAGCCGAGCCGCGCCTCCGCCAAACGCACGACCAAGACGATCGGCGAGCTGAAGGTGAATCTCGTCGAGGTGCAGGGCAGCTCGACCAACATGGATGGCGAGCCCGTGACGAGCTGGGCGCTGCTCGGGGCCATCGTCGAGACGCCCGGCACGTCCCACTTCTTCAAGCTCACGGGGCCGAAGAAGAGCGTCGACGACGCGCGCGCGGAGTTCGACGAGCTGGTCGCGAGCTTCAAGCCGAAGTCGACCAAGTAGTCACGACACGAGGAACCCGCCGTCGACGACCAGCGTCGAGCCGGTGACGTACGAGCTCGCGTCGGTGGCGAGGTACGCGACCGCCTTGGCGACGTCATCCGGCACACCCATGCGGTTGAGCGGAATGCGGTCGACGAACGCGAGCCGCATCGAGTCGCCACCCATGTCGTGCATCGTCTCGTTGAACGCAGGCGTGTCGATCCCGCCTGGCGCGACCGCGTTCACTCGAATGCCGTGCGGAGCGAGCTCCTTGGCCAACGAGCGGGTCAGCATCACCAGGCCGCCCTTCGACGCGTCGTAGTGCGCGAGCGCGCCGCTGGGGTGATAGGCGTTGATCGAGGCGACGTTCACGATCGTGCCGCCCGTGCCCTGTGTGATCATCCTCCGCGCCACGAGCTGACTGCAGAAGAACGCGCCCTTGAGGTTCACGCCGAGCACGCGATCCCAAGTGCGTTCGGAGACCTCGAGCGCAGGGACCATCGGGAAGATGCAGGCGCTGTTCACCAACACGTCGATGCGTTGGAAATCGCGCAACACCGTGTCGAGCGCGCGCTCGACGTTCCCCAGGTCCGACACGTCGCAGGCCACGCGCACGGCGATCTCGCCCTCTTCGCGGATCTCGTCGGCGGTGCGCTGCGCATGCGCCGCATCGGTGTCGAGGATGGCGACCTTGGCGCCGAGCTCCGCGAGCCGCATCGCACACGCGGCCCCGATCCCGACCGCACCTCCGGTCACGACCGCGGTCTTGCCATGGAGGTCGAACGCGCGTGCGAAGGGTGCAGTCTTCATGCACCGGCCTGACGCAAGCGACGTTCCACCGAAACTTCTCGGCGCAAATCGCTTGTCTTTGGGCCAATCGTCGCAGGGCTTTCGCCCGAACGCACTACTCGCGCGAGACGGCGATGCGGCGGAGCGTGCGCCTTGAAATCGCACCGCTCAGGATCCCGAGCAGCTGCTCGACGACAAAGGGTTTGTGGACGCATGGGATGCCGAGGCCGTCCGCGATGCCCCGCGCTTCCGGATGGGCAGAGACGAGGACGGTCGCGACGCCCTGATCGACCAACTCCGCGAGGAGTCCGTCCGTCCGTTCGTCACCGAGCTGCCAGTCGATCACGGCTCCGTGCAGCGCATGACCATCCATCAGTCCGAGCGCGTCCTCCACGCAGCGCGCGCCGATGACGGCGTACCCCTCCATCGTCAACAGCTCGGTCAGGGCGGCATGCATGACGGCGTCGTCCTCGGCCACGAGCAACGTCTGCATTCCTCGGAGCTCCTCGGTGCGTGCGGACGCGCCGTGTCGGGCGTGCACGTGGCGTCGATCGGCTGCGCGCATCGTGCCAGCCACGTGCGGTAGGGGCGCGCACACCCGACCCGCGCCGGCGTTCCGACCGTGCGCGCATGGACCGGACATTCCCTGTCCGCGCTGCGCTTGGCCAAACCGCCCCCACGGACGCACCTTCGACGTGTGAACGCCGCACGTCCCCTCCCCCGAGCCGCCGTCGACCTCCTCGCCGCCAACGACAATGGCCGAGGCTCCCTATCGGTGCGCGCACGGGCCGCGCTCGAGCAACCGCTCGCGAGCGCCCACGCGGTGCCTGCGGCCGACTGTCGTCGTTGGCACACCGTCGGTGGCGAGCGTGTGCTCTCCTCCATCCTCGTGGTGGAGCCCGGTCGCGGCGGCCTCGAGTGGCGCGCCTCCGTCACCGTCTGGGGTCTCGCCGATGAGCAGCGCGAGGCGCTCGCGTGGGTGCTCGCGCATCAGCTGCTCACCGGCCTCGGCGTCGGCCCGACCACCGTCGAGACGAGCGGCCCCACCACCTTCGTCTGGCGGGCCATTTCCGCCGAGGAGCGCGCAGTGCTCAGGTCCGCAAGCGGCGGCGAGCGGTGACGAGCACCAGCCCGAGGATCGCAAACAGCCCGCGAGCGTCGGCCGGCTGTCCCGTGAAGCCGCAACCGCCTTCGTCTGCGGTTGGCGCTGCGCTCGCAGGCACGCATTTTCCGTTGTCACAGAGATAGCCGCCCACGCAGTCGTCGGCGGTCACGGTGCACGTTTCGACGCAAGCGCCGCCCCGACAGCGGTAGTTGCCGCAGGGCGTCTCCTTGCCGTCGGGGGTGATGACCGTGCTGCCGCCTTCGCCGCATTTCGCGGCCTTCGGGGTGCACTTGCTGGCTTCGCAGCTGTAGCCCGCGGCGCAGTCGCTCTCGGCCGTGCAGCTCGTGCGACACCTCGTCGTGCCGTCGCACGCGTACCCGTTGCACGCGCTCGGGATCTCGCTCTTGCAGGCACCAGCGCCGTCGCACCGGCTGATCACCTCGGTGCCCCGTCGCAGACACCGATCGTCGGCGACTCACAGCGTGTCCAGTTTCGACAGCAGAGCCAGCTCGTTGTCACCTTTGGCCAGGATCAATCCAGTGGCCCGTTCGACGATGTAGGCCGTCTCTTTCGGGCCGAGCGCGGTACGTGCGGCGAACGGCTCCGTGCCATCGGCGTCGCGGGCGACGGTGTAGGGCGTGCCGATGTTGTCGATCCAGATGTCGACCTGCTTCGTCGTCGCGACGGTCGTCGGGGTCGACCCCTCGATGAGAACGGTGACGAACATCGCCTTGCTCGCGTAACTCGGGAGCTTCGCGACCACCTCACGGGCGGCCTCTTTGCAGGGGCCTCACCAATACGCGGAGGTATGGATGAACGCGTATTTCTGGGTGCCCTTGGCGAACACGTCGCTGAAGGTGAACGTCGAAGTCGGCACGGTGGTCGCGAGCCCCGTCGCCGCGTCGCGCAGGTGACCCGAGAGCGGCAAGTCGCACAGGCGTTGGCCGACCGAGAACCCGCACGACGCCGACGCCGCATCCGTGACCGGCGTGGTGACGGCCGGTTCACTCGGAGCGCTCGAGGCGCAGCCGGCGACGAAGCAGGCCATCGACGCGATCCACAGCGTTCGCATGCTCCGAGCCGTACCTCCGCCCAGCGCGGGCTGGAACCGGGCCGCCCCTTGTTTCCGACGCGGTGGCGTGCTCCTTTGCCGCGCGTGAAGCTCGCCTACACTCTCCTTCCCCTGCTGTTCGTCGCCTCGCTCGGTTGCGAGAAGGGGCCGCCGGACCTCTCCAAGCCCGCCGATCCGATGAAGCCCTCGGCGACCACGTCGGCCCCGACCATGGCGCAGCCGCAGATGCCGGAGAAGCCGCAGATCCCGGCTCCGCCCGACGTCGCTGCTCCCCCGGCCGACGCGACCAAGACGGCCTCGGGCCTCGCCTCGAAGGTCCTGCAGCCGGGCACGGGCACCGACCACCCGACGGCCGAGTCCAAGGTGAAGGTCCACTACACGGGCTGGACCACCGACGGGAAGATGTTCGACTCGAGCGTGCAGCGCGGTCAGCCGATCACGTTCCCCCTCAACGGCGTGATTCCCGGCTGGACCGAGGGCGTTCAGCTCATGGTGGTCGGCGAGAAGCGCCGCCTGTGGATTCCCGAGGAGATGGCCTACAAGGGCAAGCCCGGTCGTCCGCAGGGCATGCTCGTGTTCGACGTCGAGCTCCTCGAGGTCAAGAAGCCCATCCCCGCGCCGACCGACGTCGCGGCAGCCCCCGCCGACGCCAAGAAGGAGAAGTCGGGTCTCGCCTCGAAGGTCCTCACCCCCGGCAAGGGCAAGGAGCACCCGAAGCCGAGCGACGAGGTCGAGGTCCACTACACGGGCTGGACGACCGACGGGAAGATGTTCGACTCCAGCGTCGAGCGCGGCGAGCCCGCCAAGTTCGAGCTCGGCATGGTCATCCCCGGCTGGACCGAGGGCGTCCAGCTGATGACCGAGGGCGAGAAGCGCCGCCTCTGGATCCCCCAGGACCTGGCCTACAAGGGTCAGCCCGGCGCCCCCGCCGGCATGCTCGTGTTCGACGTCGAGCTGCTCAAGATCGAGAAGCACGCACCGCCGGCGGTGTCCGGTTCCGCGTCCGCCGCCCCGTCGGCGAACGCGTCGGCCAAGCCGTCGGCCGCCCCGTCGGCAGCAGCCCCCAAGCCGTCCGCCAAGTAGTCCTGGTCCTCCGAACGAACGTGCCTCCACGGGAACAACGTGGGGGCGCGCTTGTTTTTGTGCCGTTTCCGTAAAACCAACCAGTTGGTCTCGAATCGCCTTGCAACCGACTGGTTGGTCGGTATCGTGGCGGAATGGCCCTCGAACCTCGCACCGACAAGGCCAGGCAGACGCGCGAGCGCATCGTGCGCGCGGCCACCCAGCTCGTCTCGCGCAAGGGGTACTTCCACACCACGGTCGATGACGTGCTGGTCGCGACGGGGCTCACCAAGGGCGGCTTCTACGCCCATTTCGAGTCCAAGGAGGCCCTCGGTCGCGCCGTGATCGACCATGCGACGCGCGTGTTCTTCGACCGGGTGGTCTCCCACGTCCATCGGTTCACCGATCCCCGAGACCAGCTCCATGCGCTGCTCGAGGCCTACCGTCTGTACGCCATCGGCAAGGCGTTCGACGGGGGCTGTTTCTTCGTGAACCTCGCCACCGAGATGGACGACCAGCACGAGGAGTTCGCCGGCCTGGTCGCCGAACACTTCGGCAGGTTCCGGGACCTGGTCCGGAGCATCGTCCAAGAGGGCAAGGCGGCGGGCAGCTTCCGCCACGATGCACCCGCCGAGGGGCTCGCGGCCGCCCTCGTCGGCTACCTCAACGGAACCATGATGCAGGCGAAGGTGGGCCACGCGTTCGAGCTGTTCGACTCCGGCAACGCGGTGATGCACGGCCTGGTCGACCTGTGGACCACTCCCCGAACATGATCATCCTCGCCTCGACCAGCCGCTATCGGCGAGCGCTGCTCGAAGCGGCCAGCATCTCCCACCTCGCGGTCGCGCCGCGGTTCGACGAGGACCACACGCAGCCGCTCCCGCCCGAGCAACTGGTCGTCGCATTCGCCCGGGCCAAGGCCGAGAGCATCGCGGCAGACCATCCGGACGCCGTCATCGTCGGCTCCGACCAGATCCCCGAGCTCGACGGACAGATCCTCACCAAGCCGGGCAACGCCGAGACCGCGCGCGCCCAGCTCCGGGCCTTGTCGGGCCGTACGCACCGGTTGCTCACCGCGGTCGCGGTGCACGCGCAGGGGCGCACCGAGTCGCGACTCGTCGTCCACCACATGCACATGCGAGCGCTGACGGCTGCGCAGATCGACGAGTACGTCGCGCGCGATCAGCCGTTCGATTGCGCGGGCTCCTACCGGGTCGAAGCGGCAGGCGCCCTCCTGTTCGAGGCGATGGACGGGCCCGATCACACGGCGATCGTCGGCCTGCCGCTCACCGCGCTCGCGTCGTTGTGCTTCGCGTTCGGCGTCGATTTGCTCGGCTGATCAGACGACCCACTCGAGACCGCGCGCGAGGCGAACGACGAGCGAGGTGCGACCGCCTTCGGTGTACTCGACCCAGGCGTTCATCGCGAACGACGCGGGCCCGCGGGCGCGACGGAAGAAGGCGGTCAGCGCGTAGGTGCGGTCGTCGTTCTCGAGAACGATGCGCTCGCGCGCCTCGTCGACGCGCACACGGTAGAGACCGGGATCGATCATGCGTCCGCCAAGACGCACCCGTTCCGCGAGCTCGATGGCGGCGGAAGGACCGCGCTCGATCTCGGACACGCGGGCAAAGAAGCCAGACGTGGGCTGATCAGAGAGGGCGCGAGCGTGGGCGAGGGACGACATGGCAAGGACTCCAGGAAAGACGGCCCGAGGGCCACATTCATTCACTGCAAACGGCGTTCCCATCGATGCCGTACGAGGTTTCGAGGGGTAGTCACCAGGAGATACGCGCGACGGGGACCGAGGATCTGTGGGCGCCGTCAGAGTGCTAACGCGCGAGCGCGCACAATCTTTCACGGGCTGGAGCGCCTTCCTCGCACCTGATCGCAACGTCACGGTCAGTGCGAACGGCTGCGTGTAGGCTCCGGCAGCCGTGAGCGTGTTTCGTCTGGTCCTGCCGACACTGGCGTTCTTGTGTGTGGTTCCTCGCACACGGGCGCAGATGCTCGAGACACCGACCTTCGTCCCCAAGACCTCGGACACACGCCTGCGCTTCTGGGCCCTCGACGCCGGCGCGCGCGCCACCTGGGCGCTCGACACCTCGACGCTCGCTGCCCACAGCTCGTTCGGCGCCTCACGCACCGTCGCGATGTGGTTCCCGATCACCGTCGCCCTCGGAGCGCGCTGGGACACCGGTGCCGCGAAGCGCGACGACGCGTTCGTCCCGTCGCAGCGCGTCGTCGGCGCGCTCGACGTTCGATGGCACGCGCGTTCGCGCGGAGCATTTGGGTTCGTTCGCTTGGGTGTGGGGATTGCGGGCGACCGCGTGGGTACTGGACTCGCCGCGGACGCGAGCCTCGGTCTCGCTGTCTCGTTCGCAGAGATGGACGACGATCCCACCGAGCACCTCCCGCGGTTCTGGCTCAGCCCCGAGCTTGGATTTTCGTACACACGGGGGGCCACGGGCCTCGGAGGGCCCTTCACACGGTTGGTGGCGACGATGTCGTTCTGAGTTCACCCTTGCCGACCGACGGCCGTTTCGTCGACGCTTGCCGGCCATGCCGCTCGTCGTCTCCAGCCACGGACTGGCCGATCTCGGTCGCAAGAGGAAGGTCAACGAGGACTCCATCGCGATCGACGAGGAGCGCGGCATCTACATCGTCGCCGACGGGATGGGCGGGCACGGCAACGGTGCCACGGCCTCGCAAACGGCCGTCGGCGCCGTTCGCGAGTTCCTCAACGCCAACATCGCCACGCTCGACCGCTTCCGATCGGATTCGAGCGAGCACAACCGCGTCGCCGCGATCGCCGTCGTCGAACAAGCCCTCCTCAGCGCGTGCAACCGCATCTTCCAGATCGGGAAGCAAGACACGTCCAAGCGAGGCATGGGCACCACCTGCGACGTCCTCGTGCGGGTGGGCGACCGCATCATCCTCGGCCACGTCGGCGACGGGCGCGTGTATCTCGTGCGCGCAGGTCAGAGCTATCGACTGACCAAGGACCACACGATCGTCGCTCAGCAGGTCGAGGCGGGGGTCATCAGCGCCAAGGACGCCGAGGAGAGTACGCTCCGCGGGGTGCTGACGCGCGCGCTCGGCACGCACCAGTCGGTGCAGGTCGACACGCTCCTCTGCGATCTCGTCGACGGCGATCTCATCCTCATGTGCAGCGATGGTCTCCACCGCTACATGCCCGACGGCGACGTTCCCTTGCGGGTGCGGGAGGCGGGACCGGCAGCCGTTCGGCAGCTGATCGATTTCGCGAACTCCAACGGCGGCGAAGACAACATCAGCACCATCCTCATCGGCTGTCGCGCGCCCGCCGGCGTCGTCGCCGAGACGGCCGACCAGCGCAAGGTCACCTCGCGCATCGACGCCGTGCGCAGCCTGCCGTTGTTCCAGCACCTCACGTACAAGGAGCAGGTCGCGGTGCTGGCAGTGGCGCAGAGCCGACTCTACGAGCCCGGCGCGGTGATCGTGCGGCAGGGCGATCCTGGCCAGGAGCTCTTCATCATGGTCGACGGCGAGGTGAGCATCGAGCGCGACGGCGTTCCGATCGCGACGCTCGGCGCCGGCGGCCACTTCGGCGAGATGTCCATCGTCGACGACGCGCCGCGCTCGGCCAGCGTGCGCGCTCGAGCCCGCACCGACGTGCTCGTCATCGGCCAGTCGGAGATCGGCGGCTTGATGCGCCTCGATCCGGTCCTCGCGGTGAAGATTCTCTGGACGTTGGTGCAGGCGCTGTCCACGCGACTTCGTCACGCGAGCGCGGGCCTCGCCGACATCGAGCTGCAGTCGTCGGGGCGGGAGAGCGCCGTCCCCGCCCCGTTCGTCACCCCCCGCTGACACGAAGTGTGCCGAAGACTTGACACGCGGGTGACGTGAGAGTCACAACCCCGCCATGTCCCGCTCCGACGAGAACGTTCGGCCGCGTGAAGAGCCGCGCGCCGTTCCGCGTGCGGTAGTCCGCCTGCTCCGCAGCGGCTTGCTCGACGAGGCGAAGACCCGCCGCGTGCTCGAGATCCACGGCGCCGCGGCCCTCGAGGCCGTAGGCACGGTCAAAGCCGAAGCCTGAAGATCTGCCGAAGAATCCCCCGGACTGAAGTCCGGGGCACCGACTGCAAGACGAAGCCCTTCGGGCTCGCGGAGTTACGCGTCGACGACCACCTCGTTGTCGGCAAGGGTTGCTTCGTTCTGCTCGAAGTCCGGTTCGAGCAAGCCGGAGCCGTGTCGGGTTCGTTGATCGCGCAGGTACGGCAGTAGGCGTCCGAGCGACTCGGTCTGGATGGAGCGCGCCCAATAGCCGGACTGCCATCGCAACGGCCTGGAAGGGTTCTGTAGGTTCCATTCGCGGGAACTCACGCCCTTGAGCTGCTTCATGAAGGCTGCGAGCGCGATGGTCGCTGGGAGGCTGAGGACGGCGTGTACGTGATCGTCAGCGTTGCCCAGGCCGAATAGCCGCACCTGGCAGCGGCGAGCCTGTTCGCGAAGCTCGGCGTGCAGCCACGCATCCATGGAGGATGGGAGGA
>Ga0208492_1000153_pt1 | contig 70945 bp, 59 predicted proteins | sample Subbioar_CSW14AB_FD_184820 | JGI IMG/M metagenome (GOLD analysis project Ga0208492, IMG submission 184820) | Serpentinite rock and fluid subsurface biosphere microbial communities from McLaughlin Reserve, California, USA - CR12Mar_CSW14AB (SPAdes) | ecosystem: Environmental > Terrestrial > Deep... | reverse complement strand
TCGATGGCACATCGGCAAGGGGGCGTTCGAGAAGTCCTGGCTCTTCGGAAAGCTTTGAAGGCTTCTCGCGTAGAGCCGCTCCAGCTCGGCGTTCGCGGTCTTGAGGTCCGCGCTCGCCTGCGCGACCTCGTTGGCCCGAAGGAAGACCTCGGCCTCCGCGCGGCGGACTTGTTCGGTGCCCTTCTCCTTCAGGCGCACGAACTCGGTGATGCCCTCTACGCGATGGATGATGTTACGCGACGGCGCCATCCTCGCCGAGCACAGGTGAGTTCACCGGGCTCCAGTAGTGCTCTTCGAAGCCGCCGCTCTCCGAGTCGGGACGTCGGATTGTCGTACTTCTGTACCGGCATCGCGTCGCTCTGGCCCGTGGCGAGCACGCGCTCGAGCGACGCGCGCAGGTTGCTCACGCCGCGCGCGCGTGGGTCGTCGGGGTTGTCGGGGAAGACGTCGAAGATCCCGCGGCCGAGGATCTCCTCTCGCCTCGTCTTCGTCGCACGAGCGTACGCGTCGCTCGCCGCGACGATCTCGAGCGCGGGCGTGAGCACCAGATACAGCCCGGGCGCCGACTCGAAGAGGACGCGGAAGTCGGGCGTGGGTTGCATCTGCCGACGATCCAATGCTGTGCAACGCGCATGCCCGGCTTGTCGAGCTCGCCTGTCGCGTGGCGTCCCAGGCAAGACTGTGTGGCCGCGATGGACCGCGTGGAGGAGGCTTCCGCTCGCCCGCCCCCCGGCGGGCTCGCCCCGTGCACGAGCAGTGGACACGATGGCGTGGCACCCGCTGGCCGAGGGGGGCATGTTCCGCGATTCGTCCGGTGCGAGACTCGCACCGGCCGCGCTCGCCATTCTGGCGGCCGCACCCGACGCGATGATGCTCGTCGACCAGCGCGGGATCATCGTGGAATCGAACGTGCTCGCCGACCGACTGTTCGGCTACGAGCCGGGAACGCTGCGGGGACGTCGGCTCGACGTGCTCATTCCGGCGCCCGTGCGCGAGCGACACGCCGCTCACTGTCGCGACTTCCATCTGCTCGCGGCACGCCGCCTGATGCTCGATGTGTACGGCGTTCGCGCGGACGGCACGGAGCTCCCGTTGGACATCAGCCTCAGCCCCCTGACCGAGACGGGCGAGCTCACCATCGCCGCGATCCGCGACACTTCCGAGCAACGCCGGGCCCAGACGCGGTTTCACGCGCTGCTCGAGGCCGCCCCCGACGCGATGGCGATCGTAGATGCGAACGGACGCATCCAGCTGGTCAACTCGCTGGCCGAACGGCTCTTCGGCTACACCCGAGCCGAGCTGATCGGCGTCGAGGTGGAGGCGTTGATCCCTTTGCGATCTCGCGCCGCCCACCAGGAACATCGGCGCCGCTACTTCGAGGCACCATACACCCGGCCCATGGGCACAGCCGGGGTGGAGCAGTTCGGCCGTCGCAAGGACGGCACCGAGTTTCCCGCCGAGATCAGCCTCAGCCCGCTCGAGAGCGCCGATCGAGGGCGCGTCGTGATCGCCGCCATTCGTGACCTCAGCGCCTGCAAGGAGGCCGAGCGGGAGCGTTTCCGGCTCGCACAGGCGCAAGAGGCCGTGCGGATGCGGGACGAGTTCCTCTCGATCGCCGCCCACGAGCTACGCACGCCGCTGACCGGGCTCACGCTGCGGCTGCAGAGTCTCATGAGCACTGTCGCGGAGCGTGGCGACGACGCCGTGCACCTCCGGCGGCAGGTCGGGCGGGCCATGCGCCAGACAAGGCGACTCGCCGCTCTCGTCGAGAGCCTCCTCGATCTCTCGCAGATCCTGGCCGGCCAAATCGCGTTGCAGCAGGAGCCGACCGACCTCGCGAAGCTCACCGTCGACCTCGTCGACGCACATGCCGAGCAAGCGCACGCCGCAGGCAGCAACATCACCTCGAGGGTGCCCGAGCACCTCCCCTGCGAGCTCGATCGGTCTCGCGTCGAACAGGTGCTCGGCAATCTCCTGTCCAACGCCATCAAGTACGGCCGCGGTCGCCCCATCGAGGTCGGCCTCGTGCAGCGCGGCACCTCTGCGGAGCTGTCGGTCCGCGATCACGGAATCGGTATCGCGCCAGCCGACATTGCGCGCATCTTCGGGAAGTTCGAGCGTGCCGTGTCACACCGCAACTACGGTGGATTCGGCCTAGGGCTGTTCATCTCGCGCCACCTCGTCGAGGCGCATGGCGGGACAATCCGCGTCGAGAGCAAAAGCGGCGAGGGCTCGTCGTTCATCGTGAGCTTGCCGCTCGCGCCGCCGCCCGGCGGCTCGCCGGCTGTGGCGGGGTGAGGGCGAACGGCTCATCGCGGCGGGGCGGTCGTCCGTGCATGGCGATCGCGCGCGTCGCGCTGTTCGCGAGCGGAGGGGGGGGCGACCGAGCGTTCGCCCTCCCCAGGACCGCGGGGGAGCGTGAAGTGGAAGCTCGTCTCGGCGCCCGGCACGCTCTTGACCCACATCCGCCCGCCCTGGGCCTCGATCAGCCCCCTCGAGATGTAGAGGCCGAGGCCGAGGCCGGGCGTGCCACCGGCGCGCGCCTCGCGGCTCCGTGAGAATCGGCTGAACAACAGCGCGAGCTCCGGGGCGGTGATGCCTCGCCCACGGTTGGTCACCGTGACCTCGACGTGGTCGTTGCGGCTCGCGACGTCGACGTGAATGTCGGTGCCCGCATCGCCGTACTTGACCGCGTTCGAGAGGAGATTGCTGAGGACCTGCTCGATGCGCTCGGGATCGGCGAACACGTGGATCTCGCCGAGCGGCTGGACCGAGACGACGCACCGTCCGGCGGTGTTTGGTGCCCGATCGACGACTTCGGCGACCAGCCGTGGGAGATCGAGCTCGCGGGGTTGGATGTCGAGGCGGTTCGCCTCGATGCGGGAGGCGTCGAGCAGATCGTCGATCATCCGGCTGAGCCGCGCGGCCGCGCTCCCGATCCGCTCGACCAGCTTCGCGTCCCCGTCGCTGGGCCTTGCGGCGTATCGCTTCGACAACGCGGCCGCGGTGAGGGTCACGATGGTGATGGGCTGCCGTAGATCATGCGCGACGATCGAGGTCCACTCCTCGCGCATTCGCTCGAGCTCCTTCATCGGAGACACGTCCTGCACCAGCATGGTGGCACCGACGACGAGCTGATGAACACCGTCGGGTAGAAGAGGAACCAGGCGAAGGGCTGGATCGTTGGCCAAAACGCGCGCTGCACGAGCGCCGCGACCAACGGCATCACGATCGCGGCCAAGAAGCGGGCGAGGTGGATGCGACGTAGCCACGCGGGACTCGGGACGATGTCCGGGGCCGTCGCGCTCGTGCCGATGCTTGGTCCCACCGTTGGCCCCCTGACGCGTTCGGACGAGTGCGCAGGCAAAAACTCGCAATCCGTGTGCCGGCGTCGCACCCTGTGGCGGTCGAGTGTCCGCGGTGGCGCGGGCTGGCTCAGCGGAACGAGCCCGACGCAGTCGGTGCGCGCCGGCGCGCGAGCGCCGCAGGACTTGCGTCGGGGCCATGGGATCCGCGCGCAAATCGCGGCAAATTCGCCCCGGCGCGAGTCGTGCTCCAAGGCCCATCCGTGAGAACGGAGCGGCCACTCCCGCCACCGACGCTGGCGGAGTCCTCGTACCTGCACGAGCGCACGGGCTGGCTCGTGCGACTGCGTTGGCTGTTCATCGCCGCGATGACCACGGTGGTCGGAGTCGCGATGGCCCTGCGCGTCCTCCAGGGGCCCGTGCCGCTCGCGCTGCTCGCGGTCGCGTTCCTCTACAACATCGGCTTCCTCGTGCTCCACCAGCGCTCGCGCGCCACCGACGACCCGGCGGCGCTGCGAAGGCCGATCTTCGTCCAGCTGATGCTCGACGTCGTCGTGCTCAGCGGCGTGCTCCACTACAGCGACACCGTCGAGAACCCGTTCGTCACGTTCTACGCGTTCCCGATGGTCATCGGCGCGATGCTGCTCTTGCGGCGGCACGCGCTGGTGCTCGCCACCGCGGGGTGTGTGCTCCATGCCGCCTCCGTGATCGTGGAGTTCTTCGGGTGGCTCGCGCACCATCCGCTCCACCTCGAAGGCATCGGGATCGGGGTCGGCGAGGCGCGAGACGAGATCCTCGAGTCGCCGTGGTTCGTCGCGACGCACCTCCTCGCGGTCACCGCCACGTTGTTCGGCGTCGTCGTGTTCGTGCGCTCCGTCGTCGAGCAACGGCTGCGCGCCGAGGCGCTCGAGCACGAGCACGCGGCGGTCGCGCTCTCCCGCGAGCGCCTCGCGCACGTCGGGGAGATCTCTGCGGGCGTCGCCCACGCGGTCCGCAATCCGGTGCACGGTCTGATGAACTGCGTCGAGCTGCTCGACGCTCGGGTCGGCGACGACCCGGAGGTCGCCGATGCACTCGGGATGATGAACGAGGCGCTGCGCCGGATCGAGAGCGTCACGCGGAGGCTGCTCGTCCTGATGCGCGACGCGCCGTTGCAGCCCATTTCCACCGACCTCGACGCCCTCGTCGAAGACAGCCTCAAGTTCATGTCGGGCCGCGCCAAGCCGAAGAACGTGCGGATCGTGAAGGAGCTCGGTGCGGTCGGGTGCGCCGACGTCGACCCCGATCGGCTCTCCGAGGCGCTGATCAATGTACTCGACAACGCGGTGGACGCGAGCGATGACGGGGGCACCGTGGTCGTGCGCACCTCGATCGATCTGGGCGCCGCACTCCACATCGAGGTGCGCGATCAGGGCGTCGGAATGACCGACGAGCAGCTGCAGAAGGCGTTTCACCCGTTCTTCACGACCAAGCCGGTCGGTCAGGGCACCGGTCTCGGCCTCGCCATCTCGAAGCGCATCCTCGAAGAGCACGGCGGCGGCATCCGGCTCACCAGCGAGCCCCATCGGGGCACGTCGGTCGACTTCGTCATCCCGCGCACGTTCATTGCTTGCGAGGAGCGCCCGTCATGAACCGCGCCTTCTCCGTCCTGGTGGTCGACGACGAGCGGATCAGTCGTCACACCACCGCCCAGCAGCTGCGTGCGGCGAGCTACACCACCGACGAAGCCGAAGACGGGCGCGCGGCCCTGGCACTGCTCAAGGCGAGGCGCTGGGACGTGGTTCTGACCGATTTGCGCATGCCGGAGATGGACGGCCTCGCGTTGCTCCGCACCATCAAAGAGAGCCACCCCGCGGTCGACGTGCTGCTGATGACGGCCTTCGGCACGGTCGAGACCGCCGTCGAGGCGATGCGCGCCGGGGCCTTCGACTACCTGGTCAAGCCGTTCCGCTTCACCGAGCTGGAGCTGCGACTGCGTCGTCTTCGCGAGCTACGCAGCTCACGCGGCGAGCTGGATCGGCTGCGCGCCATGATCGATCCCAGCGCCTCGGCGGACGGGATCGTCGGTCGATCGACGGCGATGCAGAGGGTCCGCGAGCGCATCGCGCTCTTTGCCGAAAACTCGGCACCGGTCCTGGTCACCGGCGAGACGGGCACCGGCAAGGAGCTCGTCGCCCGCGCCATCCACGAGCGCAGTGCCCGGCGTGACGCACCGTTCGTCGCGGTGGCGAGCGGCGCCATCCCGCACGGGCTCGCCGAGAGCCAGCTGTTCGGCCACGAGCGCGGCTCCTTCACCGGTGCGGCGCAACGTCATCGAGGCTGTTTCGAGCAGGCCGACGGCGGCACGCTCTTGCTCGACGACATCGACGATCTGCCCGCGGACGTGCAGGTGAAGCTCCTGCGCGTGCTGCAGGAGGGCACGTTGGTCCGGGTGGGCGCCGAGTCGGAGCTCCACGTCGACGTTCGCGTGATCGCGACGACCAAGGTCGATCTCGAGCCGAAGGTGGAGCGCGGCGAGTTCCGCCCGGACCTGTTCTATCGACTGCGCGGTCTCGAGATCCACCTTCCCCCGCTCCGGCAACGTGGCGACGACGCCGTGCTGATCGCACAGCAGTTCCTCCATGCGGCTGCGGTCGAGAGCGGTGGTGCGCCCAAGCAGCTACGCGCCGATGCCGTCGCGGCGATCGCGGCCCACCCGTTCCGCGGAAACGTGCGCGAGCTCCGGCGGGTGATGGAGTCGGCGCTGGTACTCTGTCGCGGCGTGGAAATTGGCGTCGAGCACCTGCCGGACTACCTCGGCACCGAGGCACCGGCGCGCGGGCTGTACAAGCTCGATCTCGAGCACCGAACCTCGGTGCCGTTGTCGGAGCTGATCGCCGACGTCGAAGACGAGGTGATCCGCTGGGCGATGGACCAGGCGCACGGTCAGCAAGGGCGCGCGGCGGAGCTGCTCGGCATCCCGCGCACTACGCTGCAGAGCAAGCTGCGCAAACACTGATTGAATTGTCGGAAATTCCCCCCGGACTGAAGTCCGGGGCACCGACAGCTGACCTCAAGTCCTTCGGACTCACCGACTCGCTGGGCTGGCTCAAGGTTGTCGCCGCAACCTGGACTTCGTGGCGCACGTGCGGAATATCGTGCCGATCAGCGATCGCGTTTCGTGAGGGAAGGACTGAACCTCCTCGTTCTAACCTTCCCCAGCCCGGAGGGCTTCGTCTTGCAGTCGGTGCCCCGGACTTCAGTCCGGGGGGAATTCTTCGACGGCTCTCTGACGTGCCGAGATTTCGGCGGGCGCTGCCGAACGCTCGGCGAGCAGCACGGCGGCCCGAACGACTTCCCCGGGGAAAACGCCTGGCGCGCGGCGAGCGCCGCATGGCCCAGCGCTTGCGAATGCTCCCGTCCGTAACGAGTTGCGCGCGTTCCTCGTGGAACCGCGGAAAGGACGGACGCCATGCGAGGGACGCTGAGACACGCAACCGCGACGCTCCCGATGATCCTGGGCCTCGTCGTCGCCGCGTGCAGCGGCAGCGACGGGGCGGAGGGACCGAAGGGAGCCGATGGACTGCCGGGCGTGGGCGCGACGGGTCCGATCGGACCGGCCGGCGACGCCGGGGACCCGGGAGCGACGGGCGCGACGGGCGCGACCGGGCCAACGGGTGAGGCGGGCGTGCCGGGACCTGCGGGACCGGGCTACGTCGCTCTCGAAACTGCGGGCCTCGTCGGCTTCGTCCGCGACACGGCCAAGGAGCCGGTCGTCGGCGCGACGGTCTACTTGATTCCGAACACCGACATCCCGAACACCGCACTCGCGCTGACCGACATCGCTGCAGAGCGCACGTCGACCGTCGACGAGCCGATCGAGGACACGATCGCTGCCAAGGGCTCCGGCTACACCAAGGCCGTCACGGACGCGGCTGGCGTCTATCGCATCCCGACCGTCGCGGCCGGCACGTATTTCATCGCCGTCGTCCCCGCGACGACCGACACCGGACACCTTCCGGGCGGAAGCTCGTGCCGCAAGTCGGTCGCATCGACCGCGCTCGTCGGCAAGCAGTTGAACATCGACGTGTCGACCCGTCCAAGCGACAAGGCGACCTTCGTCGGCAACTCCGTCTGCATCAACTGTCACGGCAAAACGCACTTCAACACCACCCTGCACAACCTCGGCATCAAGCCGATGAGCGGGGCCGGTCCGGCGCAGGACTTCAGCAAGTACCCTGACTGGAACAAGGCGATCGAGACCAAGTTCACCACCGCCGGCACCACGCTCTTCGTGTACGGGTACAACGGCAGCGCGACGGCTCCCGACTGGAAGATGTCGGAGACCGATCCGGGCACCGGCGTCAGCTTCAAGATGAAGCTCTATTCGAGCGCCGGAAAGTACTACGTCGATCTGACCAACGTGGCCGGCACCGCGACCACCAAGACCTACGAGGCCGGCATCTCTTACGGCGGCGGCCTCTACAAGCAGCGCTACGCCACCAAGATCGGCGGCAGCTGGTACATCCTGCCGATTCAGTACAACTTCCAGGGCATCGCCACCGAGAGCACCGCGCCCGCTTCGCGGTGGACCTGGGGCCAGTACAACGCGCAGAACTGGTACGACGAGACCGCCAAGGCGCTGAAGGAGCCCGCGCTCGGCAAGGCGTTCGACAACAACTGCGTCGGCTGCCACATGGCCGGCATCAAGCTCACCGGCGACGCGACCTCGGGCTGGAAGGCCCATGGCGTGCCCGATCCGAAGGGCGAGATGGACTTCGACGGCGACGGCAAGCTCGAGCAGTTGAACATGGGCTGCGAGACCTGCCACGGTCCGGGCTCCGAGCACTGGGCCAAGGCCGGTAGCGGCAAGGCCATCGTCAGCCCGCAGCTGATGACCCCCGAGCGCGAAGTCGCGATCTGCGGTCAGTGCCACACCCGCGCCCTCGGCGTCGGCGGCGGCAACACCGAGACCCCGTTCGGCGCAGGCCTGATGCTGATGAAGGCGGGCACCTCGCGCGCCGACTTCCTCAAGAGCTACGTCAGCAAGCTCGACGACGGCCAGTGGGACACGGCCAAGGGCGACGGCAAGCACGCCAAGAAGCACCACCAGCAGGCGTCGGACTTCATCAAGACCGCCAAGTACCGCAACGGCAACATGCTGCTGACCTGCGCGTCGTGTCACGCCCCCCACGGCGACACCGACGAGCCGCACCAGCTGAAGGCCAAGCTCGACAAGGCGACGGACGGCGCGGGCCTCTGCACCAGCTGTCACGACGCGAAGCTCCCGGCCGGCGCCACCTTCTCGGCGCGCGTCCAGGCGCACTACAAGGCCAAGGGCATCGCCGACATCGCGATGGGCAACATCTCCTGCACGCAATGCCATATGCCGACGACCGCGAAGTCCGGCTCGGGCACCGCGGGCGCGACCATCTCCGGGACGACGTACTATCTCGGCGACATCTCCTCGCACCTCTTCGACGTGCCGAAGAAGGCGAGCATCCCCACCAAGGCCTCCGACATGATGTCCATCCCCTTCACCAACGCCTGCGGAACAGGCTGCCACTCCTCGATGCTGTGATTCGGTTCGTGCCTTAGATCTCCAAGCGCTCATCCCCGAGCTGTCGCACCCGCCCGGTACGCCAGCTCGGGGGTGGCGTTTTTGTTGCCTGTGCTATTCATGGCCGGATGAGCATGGGGAGCGGCGCGGCCGCAGTCGCGGTGCGCGAAGACGGGGGAATCCACGAAGTCGAGGGCGTGATCGAGTCGCGCTTCTCGAACCACGATCTCGCCCCGACGCGCATCGCCGACCGCAAGTGGGCGACGCGCGACATCGCTGCGCTGTGGATCTCCATGTCGGCGTGCGTGCCCACGTACATGCTCGCTTCGTCGCTGATCAGCGAGGGCATGAACTGGTGGCAGGCGGTGCTCACCATCTTCCTCGGCAACGTCGTGGTGCTCCTGCCGATGGTGCTCAACGCACACGCCGGGACCAAGTACGGGATTCCGTTCCCCGTCTACTGCCGACCGTCGTTCGGCATGATCGGAGCGAACGTGCCGGCGATCCTCCGCGCGCTCGTCGCCTGCGGGTGGTTCGGCATCCAGTCGTGGATCGGCGGGTGGGCCATCTACAAGGTGCTCGGCGTGTTCTGGCCGTCGCTCGAGAAGATGGCGGCCGTGCCGTTCATCGGGATCAACGTTCCCCAGATCGTCTGCTTCCTCCTGTTCTGGGGCTTGAACATGTTCGTGATCTACAAGGGCATCGACTCGATTCGAGTGCTCTTGAACATCAAGGCCCCGCTGCTCATCATGCTCGGCCTCGCGCTGCTCCTGTGGGCGTATCAGCGCGCCGGCGGGTTCGGCACCATGCTCGCCACGCCGTCGGCGTTCGAACCGGGACAACCCAAGGCCGGCGGGTTCTGGAAGTTCTTCTTCCCCGCGCTCACCGGAATGATCGGGTTCTGGGCGACGCTGTCGCTCAACATCCCCGACTTCACCCGCTACGCGAAGACCCAGCGCGATCAGGTGATGGGTCAGGCGCTCGGGCTGCCGACCACGATGGGCCTCTATTCGTTCATCGGGGTCGCGGTCACCTCGGCGACGTTGGTCATCTTCGGCGAGACGATCTGGGACCCGGTCGTGCTCATCACCCGGTTCAAGAACCCGGCGCTGCTGGTGTTCGCGCTGGTTGCGCTCTGCATCGCCACGCTCGCGACCAACATCGCGGCCAACGTGGTCAGCCCGGCGAACGATTTCGCCAACCTCGCCCCGACCAAGATCAGCTTCCGGACCGGCGGATACATCACCGGCGTCATCGGCATCCTGATCATGCCGTGGAAGCTCGTGGCCGATCCGAGCGGGTACATCTTCAAGTGGCTCGTCGCGTATTCGGCGCTGCTCGGTGCGATCGGCGGCGTGCTCATCGCGGACTACTTCATCATCCGCAGGACCAAGCTCGATTTGCGCGCGCTCTACGCCGAGAGCGACAGCCCGTACTGGTACAAGAGCGGGTTCAACCCGATCGCGTTCGTCGCGCTCGTCTTGGGCATCGCGCCCAACCTGCCGGGGTTTCTCGGGACGGTGAACCTCATCAAGGTCTCCGACTTCTGGACCTCGCTGTACCACTACGCGTGGTTCGTCGGCTTCGGCATCTCGTTCGTGGTGTACGTCGGGCTCACCCGCCTCACCTCGGCGCGCGCCGGTGACGCGGTCGCGGTCGGCTCCCGAAACGCTTGATTTCTGCTAGGGTAGGCCCCCTTGTCGACGCGGGGGCTCAGCAGGAAGCAGTCATGACCAAGGATTTCGGCGTCAACGCGGGGTTGGTGAGTGAGCTCGTGGGCATGTACCTCCACGACCGCGGCTCGGTCGACGAGCAGTGGCGTGGGTACCTCGACGAGCTGATCCGCGGTGGCGACCGCGGCGCCGTCACCCCGTCGATCGCGCCCGGCGGCGCCCGCTTCGAAGGTACCGAGCAGCTCCGCAAGGCCATCAAGCAGGCCGGCGTCACCCAGCTCATCGCGACCTATCGCGCCCGTGGCCACCTGCTCGCCACCATCGACCCGCTCGGCCTCTTGATGGACGAGGCGCCTCCCGCGCACTCCGACTTCGCGCTCGAGACGTTCGGCCTCGGCCAGGCCGATCTCGACAGCGAGTTCAGCGTCGCCGACATGCCGGGCGCGCCGAGCGCCACGCTCCGCGAGATCGTCGAGCGTCTGCAGGCCACCTACTGCCGCTCCATCGGCGTCGAGTTCCGCGACATCGAGGAGCCCGAGCAGCGTCGCTGGCTGCAGGAGCGCATGGAGTCGACGGGCAACCGCCTCGACATCCACCACGACCTCGCGCAGCGCATCCTCGCCAAGCTCACCGAGGCCGAGGCGTTCGAGACGTTCATCCACAAGAACTTCATCGGCGCAAAGCGCTTCAGCGTGCAGGGTGGCGAATCGCTCATCCCGATGCTCGACCTGCTCATTGACAAGGCAGGGGAGCTCGGGGTCGAGGAGCTGGTCCTCGGCATGGCGCACCGCGGGCGCCTCAACGTGCTCGTCAACATCATGGACAAGAGCGTCCGCGAGATCTTCGCGGCGTTCGTCGACGGCGAGCCCGAGAAGCACCTCGGCTCCGGCGACGTGAAGTACCACCTCGGCGCCTCGACCGATCGGGTCACCTCGTCGGGCAAGACGGTGCACCTCACGCTGGCGTTCAACCCGTCGCACCTCGAGTTCGTGAACCCGGTCGTCACCGGCCGCGTGCGCGCCAAGCAGGACCGCAAGAACGACGCGTCGCGCACCAAGGTCGTCCCGCTCCTCATCCACGGCGACGCCGCGTTCATGGGGCAGGGCGTGGTCGCCGAGACGCTCAACCTCGCGCGCCTCGACGGTTACTGCACCGGCGGCACGGTGCACATCATCGTCAACAACCAGATCGGCTTCACCACCGTTCCGCGCGACTCGCGCAGCACGCGGTACGCCACCGATCTCGCGCGCATGCTCCGCGTCCCGGTGTTCCACGTGAACGGCGAGGACCTCGAGGCCGTCGCGCACGTCGCGGCGATGGCCGCCGAGTACCGGCAGCTCTTCGGCGCCGACGTCGTCATCGACCTGCTCTGCTACCGCAAGTTCGGCCACAACGAGGGCGACGAGCCCCGTTTCACCCAGCCGACGATGTACGCGGCGATCGACAAGAAGCCGTCGATCCGCGAGGTCTTCGCCAAGGAGATGACCGAGACCGGCAAGCTCGCTCAGAGCGACGTCGACTCGGCGATGGAGAAGACCTACCGCGGGTTCACCGAGGCGCTCGACTACGTTCGCAAGAGCGAGGTCTCGTGGGTGCCCAACGCGATGGGCGGCGTGTGGATCCCGTATCGCGGCGGCCGCGACGCCAACACGCCCGAGGTCGCGACCAAGGTCCCGCAGCAGACCCTCGTCGATCTCGCGCGGCGCATGGTGCAGCTGCCGGCCGGCTTCTCGGCCAACGCCAAGGTCGCCAAGGTCTGGCAAGACCGTCTCGCCAAGCTCGAGGGCGGCGACCCGTTCGATTGGGGCACCGGCGAGGCGATGGCCCTCGCGTCGCTCCTCGCCGAGGGTACGCCGATTCGCCTCTCCGGCCAGGACGCGCGTCGCGGCACGTTCACCCACCGTCACGCGGTGCTGTTCGACGCCAAGACCGGCGAGAAGTACTCGCCGCTGCAGAACCTCGGCACCCAGCAGGGCAAGTTCGAGGTGTGGGACTCCGCGCTGTCGGAGCAGGGCGTGCTCGGCTTCGACTACGGCTACTCCCTCGACTACCCCGACGCGCTCGTCTGTTGGGAGGCGCAGTTCGGCGACTTCGCCAACGGCGCGCAGGTCATCATCGACCAGTTCCTCTCGTCGGGTGAGGACAAGTGGCGCCGGCTCTCGGGCCTCGTGATGCTCCTGCCGCACGGCTACGAGGGGCAGGGGCCGGAGCACTCGAGTGCACGTCTCGAGCGCTATTTGCAGCTCGCTGCCGAAGACAACATCCAGGTCTGCAACCTCACGACGCCCGCGCAGGTCTTCCACGCGCTCCGTCGTCAGGTGCTGCGTCCCTGGCGCAAGCCGCTGGTCATCATGACGCCCAAGGGCCTGCTCCGCGCGCCGTCGGCGGTGTCGACCATCAAAGATCTCGCCGAAGGCAGCTTCCAGCGCGTCATCCCCGACGCCACCGTTGCGCCCGAGAAGGTCACGCGTCTGCTCATCTGCAGCGGCAAGGTCTATTACGACCTCGCCGATGCGCGCAAAGCGCGTGGCGTCGACGACGTGGCGATCCTCCGCCTCGAGCAGCTCTACCCGCTCGACGACACCCTGCTCTCGATCCTCGAGAAGTACCCGCGCAACATCCAGGTCACCTGGGTGCAGGACGAGCCGTGGAACTCGGGCGCGTGGTGGTTCGTCAACGCGCGTCTCGGCGACTGGTTCCGCCGCCGCTTCGAGAAGTTCGGCTGCGTCTGCCGCGACGAGAGCGCGTCTCCGGCGACGGGCTCCAACGCAGCCCACAAGCTGGAGCAAGCGCGTCTCATCGAGCAGGCCTTCACCGCCTGAGCGGTGCCGGCCGCCGCTCCTACCTCTTCTGCTGTTCCGCTGGAGGCGCGCCGCCCTTCGGCTGCGGTCCGGGCACGATGGAGGCGATGTCCGGGTCGAGCCCCTGCGCGATGAGCGCGGCGCGCCGCTCCTGACGTTCCCTGCGCAGCGCGACCTTCTCGTTCTGTCGCTCTCTCCGCGCCCGCTCGTTGTCGCGTTTCTTGTCTCCGGCCATGGTGGCTTGCCTTTCAGCGCGGCGGGCCGAGCCACCGCTGCCTCGGAGGAGACTTGCAAGACTTCCACCGCTGCGAGGTGTGGACGGCCCGCACACGTTGCTCGGTTGCGCTGCGAAGCGCGGCGAAGCGGTCCCCGCGACGCGCGCGGAGTCTCTCTCTCACAGGCTCTTGCCGTCGAACCAGGTCACCTCCGCCGCGTTCGCGTCGACGTCGTCGAGGCAGCGCAGGTTGACCGAGTACATCTTGTCGCCAGTCTTGGTGTTGCCCCACCCGAACGAGCGCACGCCGCAGGTGCGGCAGAAGACGTGGTGGATGTGTTTGTTGTGGAACTGGTAGTCGGTCAGCTCGTCTTCGCCCGAGACGAGCTCGAAGGCGCCCGCCGGTGCGAACGCGAGCAGCCAGCCCATCTTCGAGCAGATGGAGCAGTTGCAGGCCGTCGCCTTGGTGGTGTCGCAGGTCACCGCGAAGCGGACCTTGCCACAGTGACAGCCTCCGGTGTGTCGTGTCGGTTCGCTCATGCCGGTAGCGTGCATGCGAACGGCGAGCGCGTATTGAAGAAACGACTCGGTCACGCCCTCGATTGGGCGGCCATCGCCGCGGACCTCGGCTACTGCGATCAGGCGCACTTCAGCCGTGACTTCCACGCCCAGGTCGGGCGATCGCCGCGAGAATACGCGGCGGAATGCGGCTCCGGCTGAGGTTTTGACGCGGTGCGGCGTCTGGGGCGATTGCGCGCTACACTGCTTGCCCCATGTCGCACCGAAACACCGACGACCTGCGCATCGCCGAGATCCGGCCGCTCATCCCGCCCGCGATCCTCATCGAGGAGTTGCCGGTCGATCCGACCGCCGCGCAGACCATCGCCGAGACCCGAGACGCCGCGCGCGCGATCATCGCGGGCAACGACGATCGCCTGTTGGTCATCGTCGGCCCTTGCTCGATTCACGATCCGACGGCGGCGCTCGAGTACGCCTCGCTGCTGAAGCCGGTCGCCGAGCGCCTCGCGCGCGATCTGCTCGTCGTCATGCGGGTGTACTTCGAGAAGCCCCGCACGACCGTCGGGTGGAAGGGCCTGATCAACGATCCGAAGCTCGATGGATCGTTCGCGATCAACAGCGGGCTGCGCATCGCGCGCAAGCTGCTGCTCGACCTCGCCGATCTCGGCGTGCCGGCAGGGTGCGAGTTCCTCGATACGATCACGCCGCAGTTCACCGCCGACCTCGTGGCATGGGGAGCCATCGGGGCGCGCACCACCGAGAGTCAGGTCCACCGCGAGCTCGCCTCGGGCCTCTCGATGCCGGTGGGGTTCAAGAACGGCACCGACGGCAGCGTGCAGGTCGCGATCGATGCCATTCGCGCCGCGAAGAACCCGCATCATTTCCTGTCGGTCACCAAGCAGGGCATCTCTGCGATCGTCGGAACGCGCGGCAACGACGCGTGTCACGTCATCCTCCGCGGCGGCAAGGACGGGCCGAACTACGACGCGACGTCGGTGGGCAACGTCGCCTCGGCGCTCTCGCACTCCGAGCTGCCGCCGCGTGTCATGGTCGACTGCAGCCACGGCAACAGCAGCAAGGACTACCGCCGCCAGCCCGCAGTCGCCCGCGACATTGCCGCGCAAATCTCGGGCGGCTCGAAGGCGATCATGGGCGTGATGATCGAGAGCCACCTCGTGGCCGGACGACAGGATCCGCGCCCCGGCGTGCCGCTCGCCTACGGCCAGAGCATCACCGACGCGTGCATCGGCTGGGACGAGTCGGTGACGCTCCTCGAGGAGCTCGCCGGCGCCGTATCCGCGCGCCGCTGATCAGCGCCGAAGCTTCGCTGCCTTCTTGGTGGCCGCCTTCTTCGTGACATTCCTCTTGGTGGCTGCCTTCTTGGTGGCTGCCTTCTTGGCGGGCGCAGCCCTCTTCTTCGAGGGGGCCGCCTTCTTCTTCGCGGGCGCGGCCTTCTTCTTCGCGGGCGCGGCCTTCTTCTTCGCGGGCGCGGCCTTCTTCGTCGGCGGCGACTTCTTCCTTCCGCGCCAACCTGGAGAGACGTCGTCGGCGACCTCTTCGACCCAGTCGACGCCGGCCGCGGGGCCGCGGGCGATCTCGACGATCGAGGCTGCGTGGGTGCGGTCGCCGGTCATGCGGAACCTCACCAAGGCCAGCATCACCTGCGCCCAGCCGTGGCTCGGATCGCGGCGAAGGGCTTCTTCGTAGCGTTTCGCGGCCTCGGCGAAGCGGCTCGCGAACCGGAGCACGTCGCCACCCTCGGCGAGGCTCGTCGTGTCGTCGGGATCGAGGCGTGACACTTCGTCGAACAGCTCGACGGCTTCGTCGACGTTCCCTTCCACGCGGTACACCGCTGCGAGGGCGGTGAGTGTGTCGAAGGAGCGCTCGAGAGCAACCGCGCGCCTGGCGCAGGCCTCGGCGTCGTCGAGCTCGCCGAGCTTGCGATAGGCACGCGCACAGCACGCCTGCACCGTCGCGTCGTTCGGGTGCGCCGCCCGGATCTCCGCGAGCTCCCCGAGCTCTTCGCGGAGCTCGTCGCGTTCGTCGTCCTCGAGCACGAGTCCGTCGTGGTCGGCGAGCACCTCGCGCAGGGTCGCGGCTGCGAGCTCGGCGTTGTCCCGCACCGTCGGGGCGCGGTATTCGCGGATGGCTCCCTCGCCGTCGCGCGGGAAGATGGAGAGCGCGCGACGCGGGTGTGCCTGCTCGAACCACGTCTCGCGATCGTCGGTGACACCGAGTCGGTAGCGGTACGCGTTGGCGAAGGTGATCCACGCCATCGGTCCGGTGTCGCCGCACACGAGGCATCCGCCATCGCCGCCGTGCAACTGCTCCGGGTCGTCCACGATCTCGGAGTGGTAGGGGTTGGTGCCGAAGCGCAGTCCGAACGCGTTCGGTCGGGCGTGACCGTCGAACCCGACGCCCTCCCAGACATCGGTCTCGACCGGCCAGCTGTTGCCCCAGCGGAACAGGGTGCGGTCGCCGCCGGAGCTCGCCCACTCCCACTCGTCGGCCGAGGGCAGACGAAAGCCCGATCCGACGACCGCCCTGGCCATCGAGACATGCGGGTCGTCGTCGCCAGAAGCATCGTGGCGCTCCCTGGCCAGGACCGCATCGCTCGAACGCTCGAGGAGGAAGGGCGCGAGCTCCACCGTGCGGCGTGGCGACAGCGATGCCGCGACGAACTCGAGCAGCTTCTTCGGCCGCTCTTCTTCGATCTGGACGCCGGTCAGCTCCGCGATGACCTGCTGCGCGACGTGGCCTCCATCGCCTTCGAACGAACGTTGCCAGGCGGCGACGGCCGTGACGTCGAGCTGCGTGGGGTCGAATCCGAGGGTCACGCGCCCGCCGGGGACGAGCACCATCTCGACCCCGTCGACGTCGAACACGGCGACCCGGCCCTCGAGCGCAACGAACCGTGCGCGCGGAACCGCGGCCTCGACCGCCCGCGCCGCCGCGCGCGCCTCGTCATCCGTGAGCGCGGTCCAGCGATCGAACGAGAGCGCGCGCCGAAGGTCCATCGGCGAGAGCCTACCGGATCACAGGAAGATCGAGAGGCCGACCGAGAAATCGATCGGGTAGCCGATGCGCATTGTCAGCGCGACCGAGTCGCTGAAGTGGAATCGCCCGCCGGCGAAGAACGTGAAGTACACGTCCGTCGAGGAACGGTTGCTGCAGTTGGCGAACCGTGGATCGCACGCGGTGTAGTACGGGGAGTCGCGGTAGAACGCGTGCCGGATCGTCAGACCGGGCTCGCCGAACACGCTCCACTTCTCGGTCAGCCAGAAATTCCACTGCAGCGCGACGGGGAGGTGAACGGCCCAGAAGTACGGGTCGTAGTCGTAGTAGTAGGCCGGGCAGTTGTTCCGGTTGTAACAACCGTAGCGATAGCCCGCGTACCGGAGGAAGTCGGCGCCGAAGGAGATTGCGACCGAGTCGTTGATCTTCTTGATGAACCCCGGGCTCATCACCGGAATCGAGAACCGCACACCGGGGCCCCAGGCGTTGCCGCCGTAGTCCCACAGACCGAGGTACGAGAGGTTCAGCTTCGGTTCGATCTCGACGCCGTACTTGGGAGGATTCGGCTCCTTGATGATCGATCGGGCACTCGCGGGAGAGGCTGCTGCAACACCGAGAAGCAACGTCGCGAAGACCAGGGAATTACGCATGTGCCGGGTACTCCTAGCATGTGCGGTGCCCTCTCAGCACCGCTGAAAACGACGGAAAAGGCCATGCTCTAGCTGCGCTCCGCGAGCGACAGCCGAGGGCTCGAGTCCTCAGGTGCAGCCATCAGTTCTCGCTCTCTCTGCCCGCGGAGCGCGCGTCGGGTCTGGAGCGGGTGAGCGAGCCGAAGACGAGCATGGCGAGCAACGGTGCCCCCACACGGTTCATGGCAGGCAGCATCGCGATGCGGGCGGCGTTTCGTCAATGCCAGCCACATCGGCTACGCTAGCGCCGCCCCATGATCGAACGACTCGTCTTCGCGTTCGAAGAGATTTCGCACGACCTGGCGCGCCCGCCGCTCTCGGCCCAGCGCGCGCTCGCCTCTGCAGGTGTCAGCATGTCGTTGCCGGTCTGGCGCGACCTGCCGATCGAGACACGCCAACGCCTGGCTTACGCCGGACTCGCCGAGGTGGTCGACACGCAGGCCGTGCAGACGAGCTTGCGCGGCGCGGCGCTCAAGCGCGTGCAGTTCACCCACGGGAGCAAGGACCCGAGCCCGCACGCGCTCCCCCACGAGCTCGAGTGGGTGCTCGGCCCGTGGAAGCCGCTGGTTGCGTATCACTGGCCGACCATGCGCGGCCTCCATCGCTTCGTGCTCACGAAGATGGCGGGCAACGGTCGCCTGCTGTGGCGGGCGATGAGCGAGATCGGAAAGATCGATCGCTGGAGCGGCTCGGAGGCCTTGCCCCCGATCCACGGAATGGTCGCACGCTGCGAGGTCCGACTCTCGACGCACGCGCTCACCCACCTCACCGATCCGCGCTTCCACGGCGGAAAGGCCGGTGTCCTGTCCCGCGCGGCCGGTGTGCGCGCCGCGCGTTGGCTTGGCGACTTGATCGACGCACACTCCGAGACGGCCGTCGGGCCGGTGGAGCTCGAGTGGGGGCCGCTCCGTGGCGTCGGCATCCTCTGGCAGTCCCACGTGAGCACCGCCGAGGGCGCGTTCTCGGCCACCGGCTCGATGCTCGCGGCGACCACCGCCGCCGTCGCGATGATCGATCTCGTTCGCTCCCTCGACGAGGGCGCGCACGTAGTCGGCGCTTCGATCACCGACGAGCCATGGATGTTCGGCTTCGAGGACAGCGAAGCGACGCTGGCGTTTTGACTCGGAGGTGAAGGAGGGTCAGCGCATTCGCTCGAGCTTGTGTGCGTGCTCTTCCTCGGTGTGGGCGAGCAAGCGGAAGAAGCTCGCCTCCGGCTCGGGGCACGCGTCGGCGACGGTGTCGTAGTAGAGCGACGCGTTGTACTCGTTCTCGCGCGCGAGCTGGAGCGCCTGATCGAACGAGAGCGTCTCGACGACCTTCCACTCGGGGGCGGCCTCGACACGCTCGACCTGCATGTCGGCGTACATCGGCAGCTCTCCGCCGACGAGGCGCTTGCCCGCCTCCTCGATGGAGTGCGCGTGATGGTCTTCTTGCAGGGCCATCTCTTCGAGGAAGACGCGCACGCCGGGGTCGACGTCGAGCGCAGCGAGTGCCCGATAGAACTTCGCGGCCGCCTGCTCCGAAGCGACGGCGTTCCGGATTGCCTGGGGAATGGAGAGCGACATGCCCGCTTCGCGAGCAACGGTCGTGCCCCGCGGGAATCGTCGACGCCTGGGCTGCGCCAGCGCATGGAATCCGCAACGCGTGCGGGTCGCTGCGCGTCACAGCGGCACGTCGGTTGCGTCGCCGGAGTGCCGCATCGATGGGAGGCCCTGATGCCCTCGGAATCTGCTGGAATCGACACCATCGTCACCGAGCACAAGAACGATCCGACGCGCCTCGTGCAGATCCTGCGGGACGTGGTCGCGACGCAAGGGTTCGTACGGCCCGAGGCGATCACGGCCATCGCGCACGCGCTGCAGCTTCCGCGGGCGCGGGTCGAGGGCGTCGCCGGGTTCTATGCGTTTCTCGGGACCGAGCCGAAGGGGCGGTTTCACGTTCTCTTCAGCGACAACGTGACCGACGTCATGGCCGGGAGCCTCGAGCTCCGACGGCGCCTGCTCGATGCCTTCCACCTCGAGCTCGGCGACGTCTCGCGTGATGGCCTTGTCAGCATCGACGTCATCTCCTGCACCGGCCTCTGCGACCAGGGACCGGCGATGTTGGTCAATGGAAGGGCGATCCCCCGGCTCACGCCCGCGCGCATCGGGGCCATCTCCGCGCTGATTCGTGGGCGCTCGCCGGTCGAGGAATGGCCCGACAACATGTTTCGCATCGACGACCACATCGAGCGCAAGGACGTGCTGCTGTCGACGCCGCTCGCGCGCGGCGAGGCCGTCGCCGCGGCGATCGCGCGAGGAGCCGACGGTACGATCGAGGAGATCAAGCGGTCGAACCTCCGTGGCCGCGGCGGAGCGGGCTTCACCACCGGCATCAAATGGGCCGCCTGCCGCGCTGCACCAGGTGCGACGCGCTTCGTCGTGTGCAACGCGGACGAAGGCGAGCCCGGCACGTTCAAGGACCGGGTGCTGCTCGGCGCGTGGGCCGACCTGGTGTTCGAGGGGATGACGGTGGCGGCGTTCGCCGTGGGTGCCCAGCGAGGATTCCTCTACCTGCGCGGCGAATACCCGTTCCTCGTTCCACACCTCCGCGCGGCGCTCGAACAGCGTCGCAGCGAAGGGCTCCTCGGCGAACGCATTCTCGGCGTCGAGGGCTTCGGATTCGACATCGAGCTCCACCTCGGCGCGGGGGCCTACGTCTGCGGCGAGGAATCGGCGCTCATCGAGTCCCTCGAGGGCAAGCGGGGCATCCCGCGCAATCGTCCCCCGTATCCGGTGACGCGCGGGTACCTGCAACAGCCGACGGTGGTGAACAACGTCGAGACGCTCGCCGCGGCGGCGCTGATCGCGAAGCTCGGTGCCGAGTGGTTCACGGCCGTCGGTACGCCGAAGAGCGCGGGGACGAAGATTCTCTCGGTCTCGGGCGACGTCGAGCGGCCCGGCATCTACGAGTACCCGTTCGGGGTCACCATGCAACAGGTCCTCGACGACGCCGGCGCCAAGGACACCCAAGCGGTGCAGGTCGGCGGCCCCTCGGGCACGCTGCTCGCGCGACGAGAGCTCGGACGGCGCATCGCGTTCGAGGACGTGCCGAGCGCCGGCGCGTTCATGGTGTTCGACGGCTCGCGCGACATGCTCGCGGTGGTGGAGAACTTCGCCCGGTTCTTCGCCCACGAGAGCTGCGGGTTCTGCACGCCGTGCCGCGTGGGCACCACCTTGGTCAAGCAGATGATGGGCCGCCTCGTCGAGGGCAAGGGCACCCGTCGCGACCTGAAGGATCTCGCGAAGGTCTCGAAGTTGATGAAGACCACGAGCCACTGCGGCTTGGGCACGACCGCGGGAAACCCGGTGCTCGACGCGTTGGAGAAGCTCCGACCTTCGTTCGACAAGCGCCTGGCCTCGCTCGAGGTGCTGCCGTCGTTCGATCTCGACGAGGCGCTCGCGCCGGCCCGCGAGGTCACTGCACGCGAGGACGTGGACGCGCACTTCCCCGGAGAAGGCTCATGACAGACACCTTCACGATGGACGGGCACGAGGTTCCGTTCGAGCCCGGCCAGACCATCCTCCAGGCGGCGCGCGCCGCCCACCGGTACATCCCGCACCTCTGCTTCCACCCCGAGTTCACGCCCCACGGCAGCTGCAAGGTCTGTGTGGTGAAGATCAACGGCAAGACCGGCGCGAGCTGCACCACCCCTGCGCGGGCGGGCGACGAGGTCGAGTCCGAGACCCCCGAGATGCGCGAGGCGCGCAAGCACCTGGTCGAGTTCCTCTTCACCGAGGGCAACCACTTCTGCCCCTCGTGCGAGCAGAGCGGCAACTGCAAGCTCCAATCGGTCGGCTACGACCTCGGGGTCACCGATCCGCACTTCACCCAGATGTTCCCCGCCCGCCCGCTGGACGCCTCGCACCGCGAAATCATGCTCGATTTCAATCGCTGCATCCTCTGCGAGCTGTGCGTGCGGGCGAGCGCGGAGGTCGACAAGAAGAACGTGTTCGCGCTCTCCGGTCGCGGCATCAAGAAGCACCTCATCGTCAACGCGGAGTCGGGTCGTCTCGCCGACACGGACATCTCCCGCACGGACAAGGCCGCCAACGTCTGCCCGGTGGGGGTGATCCTCCACAAGCGGCGCGGGTTCGCGGTGCCGATCGGCTCGCGCCATTACGACCCGAAGTCGATTCGCGAGCTCGAGGAGGAGACATGACTCTCGACGAGAAGGGGAAGAAGAAGCTGCGCGTGGCCACCGTCTCGCTCGCGGGCTGCTTCGGTTGCCACATGTCGCTGCTCGACATCGACGAGCGGATCGTCGCGTTGTTCGAGCTGGTGGAGCTCGATCGCTCGCCGCTCAACGACATCAAGCAGGTTGGCCCGTCCGACCTCGGAATCATCGAGGGCGGGCTGTGCAACGCCGAGAACGTCCACGTGCTCCGCGAGTTTCGCAAGCAATGCAAGGTGCTCGTGGCGATCGGCGCGTGTGCGGTGAACGGCGGGCTGCCGGCGCAGCGCAACAACCTCGACGTGCGCGACTGCCTGCAGACCGTCTACCTGACGGGTCTCGGCGTGCGGCGCGGGTTCATCCCCAACGATCCGGAGCTCCCGCTGCCGCTCGACAAGGTGCATCCGCTGCACGACGTGGTGAAGATCGATTACTCGCTCCCCGGCTGTCCGCCGTCGGCAGATGCGATTTGGAGCTTCCTGAACGATTTGATCGCCGGCCGTACGCCGCAGCTGGGCCACGGACTCATTCAGTACGACTGAAGATTCACAGGGAGGCACGGAGACACGGAGAGGAATTTGGTGTGCTGCCGCTCGGCGTCCACTGCGCTTGGCTGCAAGTCCTCGCAACTACCGTCGCGCTCGCAGCGGAGCACAGAAATAGACTCCGTGCCTCCGTGCCTCCCTGTGAGCTCTTCTTCCCGCATCAGCAGTCTGGAACAGAGGATCCATCATGTCGTCCCTCGAGAAGGCCGAGCACCCGGAGAAGCTTCGTCGCGTGGTCATCGAGCCCGTGTCGCGGGTGGAGGGGCACGGCAAGGTGACCATCCTCCTCGACGAGCAACGGCGGGTGCACCAGGTGCGGCTGCACATCGTCGAGTTCCGTGGGTTCGAGCGGTTCATCCAGGGCCGGCCCTATTGGGAGGTGCCGGTGGCGGTCCAACGCCTCTGCGGCATCTGCCCGGTCAGCCACCACCTCGCGGCGTCCAAGGCGCTCGATCAGGTCGTCGGCGCGCGCACCCTGACCAGGACCGCCGAGAAGGTGCGTCGACTGATGCACTACGGGCAGATCCTCCAATCGCACGCGCTGCACTTCTTCTACCTCGCGTCGCCCGATCTCTTGTTCGGGTTCGGCAGCGAGGTCTCGCGTCGCAACGTGGTGGGCGTACTCGCGGCCGCACCCGAGATCGCGCGGCAAGGTGTGCTGCTCCGCAAGCTCGGACAGGAGATCATCCGCGTCACCGCCGGCAAGCGCGTGCACGGCACCGGGTCGATCCCCGGCGGCGTCAACAAGTCGGTCACCCCGGAGGAGCGAAAGGAGCTGCTCCTGGCCGTGCCCGATGCGATCGCGTGGTCTCGCGCCGCGGTGCAGATGGTGGTCGAGTTGCACGGCAAGAACCGCGCAGAGTACGAGCGGTTCGGCACCGTCCCCTCGCACCTGCTCTCGCTCGTGGGCGAGGGCGGCAAGCTCGATTTGTACGACGGCACGCTCCGCGCACGCGACCCGGACGGGAAGATCCTCTTCGACGGCATCGAAGCCAAGGACTACGGCGCCCAGATCGAGGAGAACGTGCGCTCCTGGAGCTACATGAAGTTCCCGTTCTTCACGGTGCTCGGACCGGACGCGGGTTGGTACAAGGTCGGCCCGCTCGCGCGCGTGCAGAACTGCGACTTCATCGACACGCCGCTCGCCGAGGCCGCGCGCCAGGAGTGGCGTGCGTCGTCGCCGGGGGCATTGATTCACGCGCCGCTCGCCTACCACTGGGCGCGGATGATCGAGATGCTGCACGCGGCCGAGGTGATAGAGCGGCTGCTGCAGGACGATGATCTGAGCGGCACCGAGCTGGTCGCGGAGGGACCGCGTGCGAGCGAGGGCGTCGGCATCCTCGAGGCTCCGCGGGGCACGCTCATCCACCACTACGAGGTCGCTGCCAACGATCTGATCACGATGTGCAACCTCATCGTCTCGACCACCCACAACAACCAGGCGATGAACGAGACCATTCGCGAGGTTGCACGCCAATACCTCGATGGCCACGAGCCGACCGAGGGGTTGCTCAATCACATCGAGGTGGCGATTCGTGCGTACGACCCCTGCCTGTCGTGCGCGACCCATGCCCTCGGGCAGATGCCTCTGTTCGTCGAGATCGTCGACGTGACGGGCGAGGTGGTCGATCGGCTCGTCCGGGGCAGCGCATGACCGCGCCGCTCCTGGTCCTCGGGGTGGGCAACCCCTCGCGCGGCGACGACGCGCTCGGTCCGTTGTTCGTGGAACGGCTGGAGCGCGCCGCACTCCCCGGCGTCGAGGTGCTCACCGATTTCCAACTTCAAATAGAACATGCCATGGACCTGATCGGGCGCGCCCGGGTCGTGTTCGTCGACGCCGCCCTCGAACGCGGCGTTCGCCTCGAGCGCGTCGAGCCGCGCGCCGACGCCGCCGCGCAGACGCATGCACTCTCGCCCGCCGCGGTTTTGGAGGTGTTCCGGCAGGTCGTCGGGCAGCCGCCCGAGGCGTTCGTCCTCGCGATCGGCGGCGAATCCTTCGAGCTCGGCGAAGGGCTGTCGGCGACGGCAGCGAGCAACCTCGAGGAGGCGCTCGGCGTATTTGCGCAGAGCATGTCACCTCCTGTTCACCAAACGGATCTACTCTGATCGGGTGGACGCCGTTCCCGGGTTGGTAGCGCTGGTCGAGTCACTCCGCGTCGCTGATTCGCTCGAGGACATGCTGTACGCGCTCGCCGATGCAGTCGCGGCGGTGCTCGGCGTCGAGCGGGTGACCGTCCGGCTCCTCGACGAGACGCGTGCCCGGCTCCTGGTCGCAGCACGGGCCGGCCAGCCGATCCATACCAGCGAGGTCAGCTTCGCCGTGGGCGAGGGGTTGATCGGCTGGGTGGTCGAGCACGCCGAGGTGCTCCGCCTCGAATCGGCCGAGCAGGATCCGCGCTTCGTCACCAAGCCCGGGCAACAGACGGCGATCGGTTCGTTTCTCGGGGTGCCCATGGTCGACAACGGTGGAACGATCGGCGTGCTCTCGGCGACCGCGGACAAGCCCTTCTCGGTGCAGGACGAGTCCATCTCACGCCTCTGCGTGGGCATCGCCGTTCCGTGGGTTCAGGCCGCGCGCCTACGACGGCTCGCGCTGGTGGACCCGCTCACCTCCGCGCTCAACCGCCGCGGCCTCGAGTCGACGTTCGCGCGCAACGAAGAGCCGTGTGTGCTGCTCGTCGATCTCGACCACTTCAAGTCCGTCAACGACCGCTTCGGCCACGCCACCGGAGATCGGGTGTTGCGCGCGGTGGCTGCCACGCTCGGCGATGTCGCTCGTCATGCCGACGACGTGGTGCGGCTCGGCGGCGAGGAGTTCCTCGTGGTCCTCCGCGGCGCGACGGTCACTGCGGGGGCTCGCGTCGCGGAACGAGCGAGGTCGGCGATCGCGGCGCTGCGGCTCGCCGACGGCGAGGGCGGGGAGATCCACATCACTGCTTCGATCGGCGTGGCCGCCAAGCAGGCCAACGAGACGCGTGACGCGCTGATCGCACGCGCCGATGCAGCGATGTACCGCGCCAAAGGCGCCGGTCGCGATTGCGTCGTCGTCGACAGCGAACGCTGAGGATCTGCCCCCGGACTGAAGTCCGGGGCACCGACTGCCGGACGAAGCCCTCCGGGCTTGCGGCGTCACGTGCTGGGGAAGACCTGCAGTTTCGGGCCGCAGCGGATCAGTAGTGCGCAAGCGTTCTCCAGGTCCGGCCCTCTCCTGACCCAGCGTCTGGCGAAAAGCGCCTCAGCCCGCTCGCAGATATTCGCCGAACCAGTTGTCGCCACTGCGGACCTCTGCCAGCCCGCGGAGCGGGCTTCGCCTTTGCAGTCGGTGCCCCGGACTTCAGTCCGGGGGAAATTCTGATGGCTTCGAGCCGCGTCTGCTCGGCGGGCTGGCACCACATTTGGAGCCTTCGCGAGGATGAAGGCCGTCCAACTCCAGGCGTGGCAGAACCCTCCTCGGCTCGTAGAGGTGCCGGTGCCCAAGCCAGGGCCGGGGCAGGTCCTGTTGAGGATCGGCGCGGCCGGCGTGTGCCACATGGATCTGCACCTCGTCGATTGGCCGGCCGGGACGTTGCCCTATCAGTTGCCGTTCACGCTCGGCCACGAAGCGGCTGGTTGGGTAGAGGCGCTCGGTCCGGGAGCGACGGGATTCTCGGTGGGCGACCCCGTTGCCGTGTACGGTCCGTGGGGTTGCGGGCTGTGTCGCAATTGTGCCCGCGGAATGGAGAACTATTGCCTGCGCGCCGCCGAGCTCGTGGCGGCCGGCGGCGGTCTCGGGCGTGACGGCGCGATGGCCGAGTACATGCTCGTCCCTTCGCCGCGCCTCCTCGTTCCGCTCGGAACGTTCGATCCGATCGACGCTGCGCCGCTCACCGACGCGGCCCTGACCTCCTATCACGCGATCAAGCACTCGCTGGGCAAGCTGGTTCCGGGCTCGAGTGCGGTGGTGATCGGTGCGGGAGGCCTCGGGCACATGGCCATCCAGTTGTTGAAGGCCCTCACCTCGGCGCAGATCTATGCGATCGACACGGCCGAGGACAAACGCACGCTCGCGTTGGAGGTCGGAGCCGCGTTGGTGTTCGAACCGAACCAACGGGCCATCGAGGTGGTGCGCGCGGCCACCCGCGGCGTCGGCGCCGAGCTGGTGCTCGACTTCGTCGGCGCCGACAGCACCCTCGCGCTCGCAGCGAAGCTCGCGGCGGTGGACGGCGATCTCGCGATCGTGGGCCTGGCCGGCGGAACGTTCCCCATCAAGTACGGCACCGTGCCCCTCGCCTGCTCGGCGCGCATTCCGTATTGGGGGACTCGCGACGAGCTGATCGACGTCCTCGCCCTCGCCGAACAGGGGGCGATCCGCGTGCACATCGAGCGATTCCCCCTCGATGCGTTCGGCGAGGTGTACGACCGACTGCGCCACGGGGCGCTGCGTGGGCGTGCGGTGCTCCTGCCCCACGGCTGAACGACTCTGGCGGGTTTGTGTCCGCCAGCGCATGCTCAGGGGATGACGCGGTGGCTCCTCCTCGGAGTGTCGGCAGTCCTCGCGGTGGGGTGCACCGAGGGAGAGCTCGGCAACGCAACGACCGACGAGGACGCCGCGATCGCGACCGGAGACGCGCTCGACCCCTCGGATTCGACGTTCGACGGCGCGGGTGATTCGGTCGTCGATTCGACGGTCGGTCCTCTTCCCGACACCGCCGGCATCGACGTCCCGGCGGTCCCCTACGACGGCGCACCCGCCGATTTTGGTACGGGGGGGTGCACGTTCAGCGGCAGCTCCCTCGCCGCGGCGCTCACGACGACGATCGTTGCCGGTGCGACCCCGAGCGGCGAAGCACCCATCCTCGCCGAACGTCCCGGTGGTCTCGTCGTCGCTTGGGCGAGCGGTGCAGGATGGCGGGTGACCCCGCTCGATGCCACCGGCGCACGCGCCGGCTCCGACATCGCGATCGATGGACTGAAGGTCTACGGCGTCGCCGCCGGTGCCGACGGATTCGCGGTGCTCGTCAGCCGCGCACCGGATTACATGACGCTGCTGCGGACCGACGCCTCCGGTGCGGTCGTCAACACCAAGAACCTGGTCGGCGGCGGCAACCACGCCACGGTCGGCACCGAGTGGTTCGGCGAGTTCGCCAACACCGGACGGCTCGTCGCCACACCCACGGGATTTGCCGCGTACTTCGGCATTCACCGGCGGTGGCCGGACATGATCGGCCATCAAGGCGACACGCTCCGGCTGTTCGACGGCTCGGGAAACCCGGCAGGCGTGAACTGGGACTGGGGCTGCAGCCACAGCCTCGATCAGCGCCTCGCCTACGGCACGCGCATCGGCGGCCTCTGCGTCTCGGACTGTTATCCGCAGAAGGCCGTGATGCTCAATCACAACCAGACGATGGTCTCCAGCGAGCCGAGCGGGAACTGCAGCGGCGGCTCGAGCGCGCGGCTCGGTGGAATTGCCGGTGATGCGACAGGATTCGTCGCGGCCGTCCTCTCCAAAGAGGGGCGCACCTCGCTCGACGTGAAGGTGGTGAAGGTCGGCACCGACTCGAAGGTCTCCGCGACGACCTGGCTCTCGACCACGCCCGAAGACGAGACCTCGTTGCATCTCGCGCGGTTCGGCGGCGCGTGGCTCGCGGGGTGGCAGAACGGCGGCAACAAGCTCCAGCGCGTCGACGGCGCTGGCGCTGCGGCCGGTGCGCTCGAGACGATCACCGCACCCTGGCCCGGACACGACTTCGTCTCCCTCGCCAGCGGCGACACCGCCTGGGCCGCCAACGACGCCGGCAAGCTCACGATCGTCCGCGTCCGCTGCCTCTAGCCCGCGGTGAAGGCGATCCCGAGGGCGGCGGCCATCGCGGCGTGGCGGGGATCGCCGACGAGGCGGGACTGCCGCGGATCGATGCCGTGGCGGAGGGCGAACTCGATCAAGAGACCGGGGAGGGGTGGTCGACACCAGCACCTCGGCGGGCCGCTCGGGTGGGTGCAGACGGCGAGCTCCGCGGGGGCGACGTCGAGCGAGGGAGCGGCGCCCTCGCGCCAACCGAACACCAGCGTCGGGACCTCGCCCGTGAGCTTTGCGCGGAGATCGGGCGTGTCGAGCGAGACGAACAGCCCCGGGCGATCGCCGGGCCATGGGGCGCGAACGAAGTGTTGGTGATCGATCTCGGTGAACCCCTCGTCGAGCGACGGGGGCTCGAGCTCGCGCGCCATGCGAAACAGCGCGGTGGGCGCCATGATGTTCGGGTCTTCCTTGGCGGCCTGCGCGATCTCGTCGGGCCCGAGGAGCGCGCCGCGTCGATCGAGCATGCGCCGGATGACGTTGATCTGCGCATCGCCGAGGGGCGTGTCGAGGAACACGCATCGCACACGTGCGTCGTGCTCGTGTGCGGTGGCGATCACGTCCGCGCGGGTCGCCCGACCGAGGTAGGTGTTGTCGACGACGACGAGGTCGTCGCCGGCAGCGAGGCGCTCGGCCAACGCGCGGACGATTCCCCGCAGCGTCCCGCCGCGTTGATCTCGATTGAGTCGCGTGCCTCCGAGGCGTGTGGCGAGGGTCGACTTTCCGGCTCCGGCGAGGCCCATCACCATCACGACCTCGCGCGTCGGGTGCGCTGGGGTGCGGGGCGGATTGCGCAGGCGGCCGAGCCCCGTGAACCGTGCGTCGAGCTCGGCGAGCGCCTCCTCGTCGAGGCGGACCGTCGCGGCTCCGGCGACGTCTCGGGCCGTTTCTACCCGCGTCGCGCCGACGACCGGCACGATCGCGGGGTGGACCGCGAGCAGGTAGGCGAGGAACACCTGCGCCGGAGACGCACCCAGTCGGTTCGCGAGCTTCACCAGCACCGGATTGCGCAGGAGCCTGCCTGCGCGCTTGGGTCCGCCGAAGGGCGAATGCGCGAGCAGGGGGATTCCTCGTTCACCACACGCGCGCACGAGGCCGGAGCGCGCGGCGTGATCGTCGTAGGCGCCGAGGGCGACCTCGACGGCCGCGATGTCCGTGATGGACTGCGCTTCATCGAGCTCCGGCAACGAGACGTTCGACAGACCGATCGCCCGGCACTGTCCCTCGGCCAATGCCTGCGCGAGCGCTCGGACGCTCGTCGACAGCGGCGTGCGCGGATCGGGCGCATGGAGCAGCAGCAGATCGGCCGGTCGTCCGAGGACCTCACGGCTGGTCCGCGCGTCGCGGGCGATGCTCGAAGCTCGGCCATCTGGCACCCACGCGGCGCCGTCGCGGAGCATTCCGCACTTGGTCACGACACGACGCACGCGTTCAGTGGGCAGACCGGCCAGCGCCGCTGCCACCAGCGCTTCGTTGCCGTACGCACGCGCCGTGTCGAACAGGTCGATCCCCGCGTCGGCTGCGGCGGTGACCGTCGCCGCGTCGTGCAGGTGCAGGCATCCGAGCGCGAGACGCAAGCCGCCAACGTAACCAACCCGTTGCCCGAGCGAAACACCAGGGAAACCTCGAGCGTTCAAGCTCCATCCATGTTCCGCAGTCTCATTGGCTTCCCGATCTCGTTGGTCCGCTTCTCGATCGGCTCGGTCATCATGCTCACGCACGTCATGATGCTCGACCGCGTCGTCGCCGAACTGGACCGGTGACGCGAACGCTCGTCGTCGGGTCTGACGCTGCGCGTCGCCCCGGTCGCCGCTCACTGGGTGAGGGCGGGATCGACCACGAGCTTGATCCCGATCGCAGCCAGTGCCGCGATCCGCGGTCGACCGATGTGTCTTCGAGGACCAGAATCCGGTGCTCCATGCGGGCCCTTCGTCGTGTCTTCACTCCCGTCTCCGCCGCGCTCGTGTTCGGTGGCTGCATCCACCCGCTGGACGAGTTCCAGCCGCCCGCCTCGACCGATGCCGGGCTCACGACCAACGGCGACGCGGCGTACGCTTCGCTCGAGACCGGCGCTTCCGACACGGCGCTCGTGCCCGCGCTGGATGCGGCGAACGATTCCGCGGACGATTCGGCGACCGTGCCCGAGACCGCGATCGACGCGGCCTGCGTCTGCACCAAGCAGGTCGGCGGCAAGTGCAAGGAGTGGTCGCCGCCCGATTGCGGCAAGTAGCTCGGCTCCCGCGCCGACCGAACGGGGGCGTGCTACGACCGGCGGCATGTTCGTCGAAGCACTCCGGGCCGCGATCACCCAAGCCACCAAAGCGAAGGACGAGGTCGCCCGCGACGTCTTGCGCCTCGCGCTCGGTGAGATCCAGATGGGGGAGCTGCGCGCGGAGCGGCCGTTCACCGACGACGAGGCCGCCGCGGTCGCCAAGAAGCTGGTCAAGTCCAACGAAGAGACGCTCGCTGCGACCACCGACGCCGCGCGCGCCGACGTGCTCCGCCGCGAGATCGCGGTGCTCTCCACGTTGCTGCCGAAGTCGCTCAGCGTTCCCCAGATCGTCGAGGCGTTGGCCTCGCAGACCGAGGCCCTCAAGGCTGCGAAGAACGACGGACAAGCGACCGGGATCGCGATGAAGCACCTGAAGACCACCGGAGCGGTGTTCGACGGGAAGGACGTCGGCGAAGCGGTCAAGACGATTCGGTCATGACGCGGGTTCTGGTCCCGCTGCTCCTCGCGGTGCTCGGCGTCGGGTGCGCCGAGAGCGACGAGGGCCCGAGCGCGGTCACTCCGGCCGACTCCTCGAGCGCCGACACGCAGGTCGACACCTCCGTCGACGCGACGAGCGACGTCGTCGCCGACGCCGCATGCACGCTGACCAAGCCCTACTCGTCGAAGGACGCGATCTGCAACGCGTGCGCGCAATCGAAGTGCTGCGCCGAGGTAAACGGGTGTCTGGGCGATCCGCGCTGCGACGACGATTACGTGAACTGCATCCTCGCGTGCGCGTTGACGGCGCCGACCGACGGCGGCGATGCCGGCGCGGAGAAGGCCGCGTGCCTCGCCGACTGCGCCTCGAAGTACCCCGTCGGCAAGGCCGCGTACGACGCCGCCATTGGGTGTGTCGAGAGCAAATGCAATGACGTCTGCAAGTGATCGTTCGTGCGATCGCGGTTAACGTCGTCTGGTGCCAAGCAGCGCGGCTATCCAACAACGGGACCCCATGTTGACGCGGGCGATCATGAGCTCGCCCGTCGAGACCATCCTCCGCAGCGACGGCGCCCTAGCTGCGGCCGAGAAGATGGCTGCCAGGCGGGTACGTCACCTCGTCGTCGTCGACGCGAAGGGGCGCGTGGCCGGCGTCGTCAGCGACCGCGACGTGCGGTCTGCCCAGCCCTCGGTGAACCTCGTTCCCGACGCGCAGATGCGGCAGAAGGCGCTCGGCATGCTCCGCGTCGAGGACATCATGACCGCGCACCCGAGCACCGTGCGGGATGACCAACCGGTGGAGGAGGCCCTCGAGCGCCTGCTCCAGCAGCGACTGGGGTGCCTTCCCGTGGTCGATCTGGCCGGTACGTTGGTCGGCATCGTGACGCCCGGCGACGTCACCCGGCTCGCCCTCCGGCTCGTCCGTGGCACACGCTGACTGGCACACGCGTCGCGGAACACCGACGTGACAGGGCGGAAAAGCTCGACGAAAATGTGCGGTCCGTGAATTGCTGAAGGGATCGGACATGCGCATCACCCTCGTCCTCGGCCTCACGACGCTGCTCATGGCCTGCGGCGGCAAGACCCTCGAAGTCGGGCCCGCAGACGATTCCGGCACCGGCTCCGACACCGCGAGTGATTCGGCGGCGACCGACTCGGGTGTCCCGGTCGACTGGACGTCGTGCACCGGGCCCGGCCAGTGCGCGCTCATCGCGAAGACGTGTTGCGGGTCGTGCGGCTCACCGACGACCGCCGACATGTTCGCCGTCCGCAAGGGCAACGAGTCGAAGTACCGCGACATGGTCTGCGGCCCGGTTCCGCCAGGGTGCCCCGAGTGCGCGCCGTACATCGCCGACGACAGCCTGCAGGCGTGGTGTCAGTTCGGGGGCGGAAGCGGTGGTGGCGGCGCGCCGGCTGGCAAGTGCACGGCGATCGACGTTCGCACCGAGACCGTCTCGGCATGCGCGACCGACGACGACTGCATTCTCCGCCACAGCAGCTGCTGCGAGCCCTGCGAAGAGCGTCGGGACGATCTGGTTGCGCTTGGTCGCTCTTCGGTCGAGGCCTACCGGAGCAAGGTCTGCGTCGGCGACGAGACCTGCTACCGGTGCATGAGCCGCTATCCCGTCGACGCGCGGGCGCGGTGCGAGCCCAAGACGAAGCACTGCGTGGTCGAATGGCTCGACATGGCCGGCGGTGGTTGAGGGTACGCTCGTCGGGTAGATGGCCAATCCGTACACCGCGCCTCGCGAAGCCGGCGTCACCTCCGCGTCGGTTGCGACCCCCGACGATCTCGCCGCCTACGAGGCCGATCCGACGGCGCTCGAACCGAAGCTGCCACGCACCGCGGCGGCCGCCTCGTTCTTCGCGGCAGCGATGGCGATGATGGCGGGCTGGCAGACGCTCGACTCGGTGCGTCTCCGCGGCTTCTACGTCGTCTTTCCCTATCTCTTGTTGTTGCTCGGGGGCGCGAGCTTCGTGTGCGCCCTCGCGCTCTTTCGCGCACGCGCGTGGGCCGCGATCGGCACCGGCGTCGCCACCGGCCTCCTCGCGTTGGTCTCGAGTGTGTGGTTGCTCCTCGCCATCGCCCACGGGTTCTTCGCGCTCTATTCGTTGTTCACCCCGCCGAGCGCGCTGCTCTCGGCGATTCTCGCGGTGGCGTCGATCAACCCGGTCGCACGCGCGAGCCGGCTCCGGCGTCATTTCGAGGCGCAGGGCATGCGTCTGCGGTGACGGTGTAGCTCTCATCCTGACGGCAAGGTCGTCGCTGCCGCCCGAGAATTTCACCACGGAGGCACGGAGGCACGGAGGTCGAGATTGGTCTGCCGATGCAGACGCAGGCCTCACGTACGTCATCCGAGCGCACACCTCGACGAGGTGCAGGTCGACGAGAGTCCCGTCTCGGTCGGCGCGAAGCGAGCGGCAGCACTACTCTCGAACTCCGTGCCTCCGTGTCTCCGTGGTGAGCTCTTCTCTTCGGCACGACGCGAGGAGACGGCGTCGGGATCAGGTCTACACCCTGCGGTGATCACGTCTCGTCTCAGCGACGACGGATCTCGGGCGGAGACGCGGTGCGCGGGTCGTCCGGCCACGCGTGGCGCGGATACCGGCGCATCAGCTCGCTGCGGATCTTCGGGTAATGACGCTCCCAGAAACCGCCGAGGTCGGTGGTCACCTGCACGTCGCGCCCGTTCGGAGCGAGCAGGTGCAATACCAGCGGCACGCGCCCTCGCGCGACGCGCGGCGTGTCGACGCTGCCGAAGAAGTCCTGCAACCGCGAGGAGATCGCCGGCGCCTGACCCGGCACGTAGTCGACCTTCGCGCGGCGACCGTTGCCGAGCACGACGTGGGTCGGTGCGAGCTCGTCGAGCCTGGCGAGCGCGGCGTGGCCGATCGCCGACCGGATCTCGTCGAGCAACCCCGCCTCGCGGAGCTCGGCGAACGAGCGCTTTCCCGCGCAGTGCTCGATCAAGATCGCGCGGAGCGCTGCGTCGTCGAGCGGTGCGATGCCCGCGGCGTCGGCGAGATCGGCGGCGGACGCGCCGAGGAACGTGATGCGGGTGCGGAGCTCGTCGAGCGCATCGCCGGTGAACGCACCGATGCCGGCGGCGATCGCCCGATCGACGAGGGCCTGCGCGATCGCCCCCTCGGCGCCGCGACCCGCGGGGCTCTCGTCGATGACCAGCTTGTCGTAGAGCATCCGCTCGGTGGCCTCGACGCGCTCGGCGGCCGCGTTCCAGCTCACGTCGACGGTCTCGCGCACGTCCTCGGGAAACAGCTCGATCAGCCACTCGGGCTCGATGGCGCTGGCCATCCACACGACGGTCTGTCCGCGTCGCTCCTGCGCCTCGACCGCCACGAGGAACGTCGAGGTGCGCACTACGCTCGACTCGGCGAGAGTGGCGCTGCCGCCGGTCGAGAGCAGCAGCTCGCGGCTGCCCCCGAGTCGCCCTTGCGTCGATGCGCGCCGCTTGGCGACGTGATCGGGAAAGCCTGCGAGGATCGAGAGACGAAGCGCGACATCCGGATCCTCGGCCGCTTTGCGTCGATCGGCGAGGCGTTGGAGCTGCGCGCGGATGCGCTCGATCTGCGCCGCCGCGCCACGATCGACGCCGTGACGGTCGCGCAGGTCGACGAGGCGAACCCCGAGGTCGCTGCCTGCATCGGTCGTCGCGCCGTCGTCGAAGCCACGCTGATACACGTCGCGGCCGTAGGCGAGGATGGCCGTGGCGACACAGGCATCGTCGGTGACTCCGCGTCGCTCGGCCTCGACGAGCACGCGCGCGAGCCGTGGCGCGAGGGGAAAGCGTGTCATCCGCCTGCCGACGTCGGTCACGCCGTTCGCGTCGATCGCGTGCAGCCGCCGGAGCAGCGCGAGCGCGCCGTCGAGTGCACCGGTCGAAGGTGGGCTGAGCCAGTCGAACGTGCGGGGCTCGATCCCCGAGGCGGTCAACATCAGGACCGACTCGGCGAGATCGGCACGCAAGGCCTCGGGTGTGTCGTGCTCCGGACGCGTGTCGAAATCACCCTTGGAGTACAGGCGAATCGCGCGGCCCGGCCGCACGCGACCAGCGCGGCCCGCGCGTTGGATCGCCGACGAACGCGCGATCTTTCCGACGTCGAGCGTGGTCCGTCCCGTCCATGGATCGTGGCCCGCGATGCGCGCGAGGCCGGAGTCGATCACCGCGACCACGCCCTCGATGGTGACCGAGGTCTCGGCGACGTTGGTCGAGAGGATGACCTTGCGGCGACTTGCGGGGGCGATCGCGGCGTCCTGATCCTTGGGTGGCAGATCGCCGTGGAGCTGCACGATCTGGAGATCGGCGTCGCGCGCGACCGCAGCACACGCCTCGGTGCACTTGCGGATCTCGGCGGCTCCCGGGAGGAACACGAGCACGTCGCCAGCGAGCCCCTGCGCGACGAGCTCGCGGATCGCGCTCGCGACCTGCGAGGGCAGGGGCCGATCGTCGGGGCGAGCCTGATGCTCGACGGTCACCGGGAAGGTGCGGCCCTCGCTGGTGAGGATCGGCGCGTCCTCCCCGGCCTCGGCGAGGAACCGCGCGACCGGCCCGGCGTCGAGGGTCGCCGACATCACCACGATTTGCAGATCGGGCCGCTCGGACGCGCGCAGACGCCGCAGCATGCCGAGCGCGAGATCGGTCTGCAGGTGGCGCTCGTGGAACTCGTCGAGCACCACGCACGACACCGAACGCAGCGTTCGGTCCTCGAGAAGCCGTCGCGCGAGGATGCCCTCGGTCACGAAAGAGAGGCGCGTGCGCGGTCCGATCGCCCGATCGAAACGGACGTCGTAGCCGACCGTGTCGCCGACGATCTCGCCGCGCTCCTCGGCGACGCGTTTGGCGGAGAGTCTCGCTGCGAGCCGGCGTGGCTCGAGGACGATGACGTCGCCGGTCGACATCGCATCGAGGATCGCCGACGGGACGCGCGTCGTCTTTCCCGCCCCGGGAGGCGCCTGCAGCACGACCACGCCGCGGCGTGCGAGGGTCGTGAGCACCTCGGGCAGGAGCGGGTCGATGGGCAGGTCGATGCGAGGCACGCGCGTCCGCTCGTCAGTTAGCACGATGTCGTTCCGTGTGGGCAGCGTCGTCGCACGGTGACGGCTGGCCAAGGGACGTTCTAGCTGTCACGATCGAGCTCGTGCGCCGCGTATCCCTCGCGTTCCTCGCGACTCTGGCTGGTTGCTCGCTCGAGTCGACGGGCACCTTTGACGAGACGACGCTGGACGACACCGGCATCGTGACAGGCGACACCGGGGTCCCGACCACCGATTCGGAGAGCCCGGTCGACTCGACGACGACCGACACCGCGGTGGATGACACGACGACGACTGACACGTTCGTGGGGGATACGACGGTCACCGACACGTTCAAACCCGATACCTCGGTGACCGACACGTTCGTCGCCGACACGTTCAAGCCGGACACGTTCGTGCCCGATACTGCGGTGACCGACACGTTCGTCGCCGACACGTTCAAACCGGACACGTTCGTGCCCGACACGTTCGTGCCCGATACGTTCGTGCCCGACACGTTCGTGCCCGACACGTTCGTGCCCGATACCGCGGTGACCGACACGTTCGTGCCCGAGACCCCGGCGACGGGGGTTCTGTCGTGTGACGCGACCGCGCCGACCGCGAGCGTCGACGTCAGTCTCACGACCGACGGCACGCTCGACTGGGCGCACTGGGGCTACGGCGGCCTCCCTGGGAACTGGAACCGCAAGTCGGGGGGCACGGCGCTCACCAAGGGACCGATCGGCACCCCGACCTGGTGGGGCGCCTACCCGACCAAGTTCACCTGGACCAACGGCACGCCGACCGCGAGCGTCACCGACACGACGTCCGGCATCTACCAGAACAACAAGGGCGAGAGCTTCGCGTTCGATTCCGCGGGCGACACTGCGGTCGAGCGCACGTTGATCGTCTACGTCTCGTGGAACGGCGGCACCGGAACGATCGACGCCAAGCTCTCGGACAGCTCCGCCACGGCGGCCACGAGCACGATTCCTCCGACCGGGGTGCCGGTCGGCACGAACATCCATCCGATGCTCTACACGTGCAAATACCGCCCGGCGACCGCGGGCGCGAAGCTGCAGATCACCGTCACGCAACAAACGACTGGTGGGTACATCAGCCTGCTCGCAGCCAGCTTGAAGTGACCGAGCGCTGAACTACCATCCCGGGCATGACCCAGGCGCTCCAGGATCAGTACGCTCCGCACAACCAGTGTTTCGGGTGCGGGCCCTCGAACGACAAGGGGCTCCGTATCAAGAGCATCGTGCAGGGCGACGAGGTCGTCGCCGAGTTCATGCCCGAGCCGCATCACCTCGCGTTCCCGGGGGTGCTCAACGGCGGAATCATCGGCACCCTGCTCGACTGCCACAGCAACTGGACGGCTGCCTGGCACCTGATGACCAAGAGTGGTCAATCGTCGCCGCCGTGCACCGTGACCGCAGACTACGCGATCAAGCTCAAGCGCCCGACGCCGCTCGACGCTCCCGTGCACCTGCGCGCGCACGTCGTCGAGTCGACCGACGATCGCGCGACCGTCGAGGCGACGCTCGAAGCGGGTGGTAAGGTCTGCGCCACGTGTCGCGGAACCTTCGTGGCGGTCAAGGAAGGCCACCCCGCGTACCATCGATGGTGAGCGCTTGGTGATCAGACGCCTTCGCCAGCCCCGAACCCGAGGAGAACGGGTTCGGGGACGAGCGTGACGCCGAACTTGTGGCGCACGGCGGCGACGACCTCCCGCGCGAGCGCGACGAGCTCGGTCGCGCTACCTCCGCCGTGATGAACGAGCCCCAGCGCATGTTTGGACGAGATGCCGACGTTCCCGCGGCGCGTGCCTTTGACCATGCCCGCACGCTCGATCAACCAGCCGGCGGACAGCTTGACGCGCGCGCCTTCGGGGAACCGCGGCATCTCCTTTGGATCGGTGATGATGCCGTCGGCCAGCGCGCGCCGCGCGACCTCGTCGGCCATGGCTGGATCGACGATGGGATTGGTGAAGAACGAGCCGGCGCTGCGCCGGTTCTCGTCGGTGGGGTCGATGACCATCGACTTCGACCGACGGAGCTCGATGACCTTCGCGCGGACGACCGCGAGTGACTGCGTCGCTCCGCCGAGGGCGCGTTCGAGCTCGGGGTAGCGAATCGTCGGCGGGCCTTCGGCGAGGCCGAAGGTGACGCGCGTGACGATCTCGGCGCTAGCGGACGGTTCCTTGAAGATCGAGTGTCGATATCGGAATCCACACTCCGAGGGCAGGCGCGTCCGGATCTCGCCGGTGGTGGCGTCGAGGGTGCGCACCGAGACGATCGTCTGCGCGACCTCTTGCCCGTAGGCGCCGACGTTCTGGATCGGCGTGGCGCCGACCGAACCTGGAATGCCCGACAAGCACTCGAGCCCCGCGAGCCCCGCGTTCACCGTGCGCTCGACGAACGGATCCCACGCTTCGCCGGCCTCCACCTCGAGCAGCGTGAGGCTGCCCTTCTTGTGGGTCTGCACGCCGCGCGAGCGGATGTGCACCACGAGGCCGTCGAACCCTCGGTCGGCGACGACGAGGTTGCTCCCGCCGCCGAGCACGAAGAGCGGCAGGCTCAGCTCGCGCGCAAAGGCGAGCGCGTCGCGCAGCTCCTCCTCGCCGTGCGCCGACACGAAGTAGCGCGCTGGTCCGCCCAGCTCGAAGGTCGTGTAGCTCGCGAGGGAGACGTTCCGCGCGATGTGCATGTCATCCCTTCCCCAGGCGGTGGAGATCGCGGCCGTCGAGCACCTTGCCGTCCCATTCGGGCGACTCGGCGCACTGAACGACGGCGCGCGCGAGCACTTCGACGTCGATCGACCGCATGTCGTCCCCGAACCCGCGGGCGAACAAACGCAGCGGGGCGATCAACGGATCGAACGCCTTGGCCGCGGCGCGACCCGGTCCGACGATGAAGCTCGGGCGGAGGACGACCCACGACAGACCGCTCTCGCGCACGATGGCTTCGGCCTTGCGCTTCGCGTCGTAATACGCGCCCGGGTAGCCATCGGTGCCGTACGCGCCGAGGTAGACGAATCGCTTGCAACCGGCGCGCTTGCCGGCCTTGGCGAGTGCGCCGGGGATGCCGATGTCGACGGTGTCGTAGTTGACCGCGTGCTCGCCATTCTCTGCGGGCTTGAACTGCGCCCGCGTGGTGCCGACGAGGCAGACGATGGTCTCGACGCCCGCGAGTGCCTTCTCGAGCGCGTCCTCGTCGAGCAGGTCGACGGCGACGGTGCGGGGGTCGTCTTTCCACGGCGAGCGCGCGGCGGTCGACGGGCGAATCAAGAGCTTCGCGTCGCGGCCGAGGTGCGGGAGCACACGAAGGCCCGTGTATCCGCTGATCCCCGCCACCCCGATGCGTCCCATCGTCCGACGTCTAGCATGTGGTCTTGGCCGAGGGGAGCGCTCCGGTCACCCGGCGATTGCGCTAGGCTGCCGCCGTGGCCTACTGGCTGATCAAGAGCGAGCCGAGCGTGTATCCCTGGACGCAACTCCAGAAGGAGCAGCAGACCGTCTGGAGCGGCGTGCGCAACTTCGAGGCGCGCAACAACCTGCGCGCAATGAAGGTCGGCGACTCGTGCCTCTTCTATCACTCGAACGAGGGCAAGGAGATCGTCGGCGTGGCCAAGGTCGTGCGCGCCGCGTATCCCGACCCGACGGGCGAGGAGGGCGAGGACTGGAGCGTCGTCGACGTCGCGCCGGCCTATCCGTTGGTGAAGCCGGTCGGCCTCGCGACGCTCAAGGCGGGCAAGACCACAGCCGGCATGCAGCTCGTCACGCGTTCGCGCTTGTCGGTCACCAGGGTGACGGCGCCCGAGTGGAAGGCGATCCACAAGCTGGGTGCGACCGAGCTGCCGACTGCGAAGAAGGCCTGAGCGTCACTTCATCACGACGCAGTTGCCGCCGACGCACGCCGCCGTCTTGCCCGAGCAGGGCGGGACGAAGCACGTGATCAGCTTCCCCGCCGGACACTTCGGGTCGGTCGTGGTGTTGGGGAACGCGTAACAGACGCACGGCGCGGTGTCGCAGTAGCTCTCGTACAGATGGCAGTCGGCGTTGGTGGTGCACTCGCCGCGCGTGTCCGTGACCGCGGTGTCGGGTTTGGCGGTGTCCATCGCCGTGTCGGCCTTGGCCGTGTCGGCGGGAGCAGCCGTGTCGGTGGTGGCGGTGTCGACCGAGTCGTCCGCGCGGGCAGAGTCTGCTCTGGCCGTGTCCGCCACGCCCGAGTCCTCGACGGACGCATCGACCTCGTCGGGCGGCAAGGACGCGGAGCTTCCGCAGCCGGCGAGAAGGCCGAGAGCGAGCAGGACGAGCGGTGCGCGCGACATCCCCGAGACCTATCACGCACCCCGCAGAAACGCTTCCGCACCTTGACAGACTCAAGGCTGCACGCAGATTCGTCTCGTCCGCGACGAGACCACAAGCAGGTGACCGGCTAGATCACGAACCCTCCGCCGACAGCTCGATTCGAGCCTCACGACCCCGTCGTTCGACGGGTTTTCGTGGTCGCGGCGCCTGATCTCGCCCCCACAGCGGGGTAGTAGGAGCGGTCCCTACGCCGGGATAGCCTCCCGGAGAGGCTCGTTCGATTCGAGCCCCCGCATCCAGTGCTCGTGCCATTGGGCGCGAGGCCCTCCACGCGTTTCTTCGACGCAAACCGAAGAAACCGAAGATGGAGGATGTCATGAAGATCGATCGAGTCGCGCGCGTGCGCGACCTCAAGGCGATCGAGGCGGAGATCCGCCCGATCAAACGCGTGCTGGGTACGACCTGGACGCGTCCGATGCACGAAGAACAGCGGCGCCTGGTCTGGCTCCGTGCGCGGGCGACCGAGCTCGCGATCGTGCTCGCCCACGCTCGTGGACGGCAGCACGTTCGGCCCAAGGGGTTGAGTGAGGAACAAGTGTTCGCGCTGCACGCCGAGGTGTTCGCGCGGTATGAACAGGTGCCCGCATGAAGCTCGTCGACATCGGCGCGAACCTCGCGCACAAGTCGTTTCGAGAGGACCTGCCCGAGATCCTCGGCCGCGCGCGGGCTGCGTCGCTCGCGCGCATCGTGGTCACCGGCACGTCGGTTCCAGGGAGCCGACGCGCGTGGGAGCTCGCACGCGCACATCGTGGCTTCCTCTACGCCACGGCCGGCGTGCATCCGCACGATTCCTCGCGTTGGGGGCACGACTCGGAGCTCGCGATTCGGGAGCTCTTGCGCGAGCCCGAGGTGGTCGCGGTCGGCGAGTGCGGCCTCGACTACGATCGCGACTTCTCGCCGCGGCCCGCGCAGCGAAGGGCGTTCGAGGCGCAGCTCGCGATCGCGGTCGACACGGGCAAGCCGGTGTTCCTCCACGAGCGCGCCGCGCACGAGGATTTCCTGGCGATCCTTCGCGAGCATCGCGTGCACGCCGTGGTGCACTGCTTCACCGGTACGGCGCGCGAGCTCGACGCCTACGTGGAGCACGGGTTGTACGTCGGGATGACCGGCTTCCTCACCGACGAGCGCCGCGGCCTGCATCTCGGTCCGCTGCTCGGGCGCGTCCCGCGCGATCGGCTGATGATCGAGACCGATGCTCCCTTCCTCACGCCGAGACCGCGTCGCGGTCGCAACGAGCCTGCGTTCCTCCGGGACGTGCTCACCGCGGTCGCACGTGCGCTCGGTCGAAGCGAGGAGGAGGTCGCGGCGGACACTACCGCGGCCGCGACGGAGCTCTTTGCGCTGCCGGCGTGAAGACGCGCCGCCACACCGGGAACGACCAGGCGAGGAACACGAGGTTCTGCGTCACGAGGCGCAGGACCATCGCGCCGCCCGTGCTCGGGTGCACGGTGCGCACGGCGAAGTCGTAGAGCACGCCGTTGAAGACCAGCGTGACCACCTCGGCGAGCGCGAACAACGTGGCCTGACGCGACAGCGATCCGCTCGTCGCGCGGAACGCGAAGTGGCGATTGCCGTGGAACGCCACGAGGCCGCCCGCGAGCAAGGCCGGAAGGCTCGCGACCCGCGCGGACCACCCGAGCACGTGCATCGCGAAGAACAACACGCCGAGATCGACGAGCGTCGCCGCCGCACCCGCGATCGACGAACGGACCAGCTCCCCGAGTTTCTTCGCCATCGACAGCGCCATGTCGCAAACCCCGGGCCGGCCTGTTTTGCGCCGGTTTGTCGGGTTCTGCGTGCCGCCGTTCGCGGTCTGGGTGCGTAGCGCGCATCGCGCTGGTCGGGGCTTGTCCCGCTCGAGCCGACGCACCATCGTCCGCGCCCGCTCATGACGGATGAACGAAAGCTCCCCGAGGGTCGCCTCGGCCGACTCGCTCGCCTCGCAGGCGCCGGTCTGCGCGCTGGCGTCAGCATGGTCGGTGACTCCGATGGCGAGTCCGCGGCCAAACACGCCGCCGAGGTGTTCGGCACCCTGCGTGGTCTCGCCGCCAAGGTCGGTCAGATGGCGAGCTACGTCGACGGCGTGGTCCCAGAGGGTCAGCGCGCCGCGTACGAGACCGCGATGAAGGGCCTGCGCGCGGCCGCGCCGACCTCGAGCTTCCCCGAGATCCAGCGCCTGCTCGAAGAGGAGCTGAAGGGCCCGATCGACCAGCTCTTCGTCCGCTTCGACGAGACGCCGATTGCGAGCGCGTCGATCGGTCAGGTGCACCGCGCGTCGATCGCTCCGCCCAAGGGCGCGAAAGACGAGCCGATCGAGGTCGCGGTGAAGGTGCAGCACCCCGGCATCGTCAAGGCGATCGACTCGGACCTCGCCAACGCCGGGATGATGCAGATGGTGCTCGGCAGCGTCGTCGGCAAGAAGTTCAAGACCAAAGAGCAGCTCGAGATGGTCCGTCAGCGGTTCCGCGAGGAGCTCGACTACAGCCTGGAGGCCGAGCGCCTCGCGATGTTCGCGCGCTTCCACCACGGCGACGAGACCATCGCGCTCCCTCGGGTGCACGCGCACCGCTCGTCGATGCGGGTGCTCACCAGCGACTTCATGCACGGCGCGGGGTTCGACGAAGCGTGCGAGGCCGATCCGGGCGATCGACGCCTGTGGGCCGAGGCGATGTGGCGCTTCGTCTACAAGGGCAACCTCGTCCACCAGCACTTCAACGCCGATCCGCACCCGGGCAACTACCTGTTCCGCGACGGTTCGGTGGTGTTCCTCGACTTCGGGTGCGTGCAGCCGATCCCCGACCAGAACATCCGCTGGGCGCGCGTGATGCACCGCGCCGCGGCGGACCGCGACGAGCACGCGTTCGCCGAGGGATTCATGCAGCTCCTGCAGGCGCGGCCCGGCAAGCTCTCGAAGATCGCCATCGCCTACACCCGCCTCTGCTTCGAGCCGCTGTGGCACCGCCCGTATCGCATCACGCGGCCCTACGTGGTCTCGATCGTCGAGCGCACCAAGGAGATGGCCCTCGAGGCGCGCAAGGTCGACGAGGACGAGTTCTTCGCGATGCCCGAGGACATGCTCTTCGTGAACCGCCTGCAGTTCGGCTTCTACTCGGTGCTCGCCCGCCTCGACGTCGAGGCGGACTACTCCGGCGTCGAACGCGCGTTCTGGCCCGAGGTCGAGGCAGTGTCGAAGGCGTGACCGGAGAAGTTCCCTACGCGCTGCCGCCGGGGGAGGCCTCGGCCGCGAGCGGGGGCGACAAGGAGCGATCGCGCGAGGGCAGGCGATCCTTGAGACGGAGGGCCGGCTGCTCGACGAAGCGGTGTGCGAGCATCGCCAGCGCCACGGTCGCGACCGCGCATGCGATCGTATAGGTCACGCCGTGCGCGGGCGTGCGCAGGCCGGCGCGCTCGAGCGCGATCGCGAGCGAGAACATCGCGAACGGGTGCACGAGATAGATGGCATAGCTCCGCGTGCCGAGCGCGGTGAGCCACTTGCTCTCGAGCACCGGGCTCTTGTCGCCGTGGGAGAACACCGCGAGCGCGAACGCGTAGAGCAGCGCCGGGCCGAGCTGACCGTGCCACAAGCCGTAGTGATAGACCCCGAAGGGGAGAATGGCCCACGCGGCGATCCGCGCGGTGCGATCACGCGCGAGCCGATCGAGAACGCCCTGATGATGCGCTGCGGCCCATCCGACGCACCCACCGATGGCCATCGCCTCGAAGTGGGCGTGGTCGGCGAAGTTGCGCAGCCGATCGAGCGTCTCCCAGCCGTGGCGAGCCTCGATCGAGGCACCCCACGGGAACACGACGTCGTTGAACGTCACGGCGAGCAGGACCACCGCGACGAACGCGGCGAGCTCGCGGCCTCGGGCCAGGCGCATGAGCCACGGCCACACCAGATAGAACTGCTCCTCGACGCCGATCGACCAACAGTGACCGCCGGCGAGCACGGTGGGCGCGGTGAAGTACGCGACGTGCGGGAGGATCAGGCCGTACCAGAACACGCGGTGATCGCCGGGGGTGAAGTACCCCTCGAGATATGGCTGCGCCGCCTCGCGGACGAACGGACCCGCGAGGTGCTGCACCATCCACGGAACGAAGAGGAACACCGCGACCAGCGTGACGTAGTAGAGCGGCCAGATGCGGAGCGCGCGCCGCGCGTAGAACCGCGGGATCGAGACCGAGCCCGACTCGCGTTGCTCGAGGAACATCCGATAGGTGATCAGGTATCCGCTGAGCACGAAGAACAGCTCGACGCCCTGACGGCCGAGCACCTGCATCCACTTGCCGTAGTGGTTCGGGAGCGACAGCCACTCTTTGTACTGCTCGACGTGATCGAAGAACACCGCGATGCACGCGATGGCGCGGAGCCCGTCGAGACCGTGGAGGTGCTTCTTGGGCGCGTCCGACGACATCGCGCGCCGGCATAATCCGACTCGCGCGGCGGCGCGAAGCCTATTCCAGGCCTATTGGGGCAACGGAGCCGCCGGGCTGCTCGGAGCAGGGTCGCCAGGTTTGGGCTCGCCTGGCTTCGTTGCGTCGTCCTTGGGCGGCTCGGTCTTGGGCGGCTCGGTCTTGGGCGGCTCGGTCTTGGGCGGTTCCGCCTTGGGGGGCGTGGGCGCGGGAGGCGGTGGCGCGGCGGACTCGGTCTTGGCAGGGGTGCTCTTGGCCGCGTCGATGATCTTCATCGCGAGGCCCTGGCAATCGTCCTCCTCCATCTTCGAGCAGAGGATCCCCATGCCGCGCTTGTTCTGGAGGAAGAAGATCTCCTCGCCGTCGCACTTCGCGTCGACGTAGGCGCCGACCAGTCCGTAGCCGCCGCCTTCGGTCTCGGCGCGCTTCTCGCCGTACTCCGCGCTGCAACCGGCCTTCTTGGCCGCCGACTCGATGCCCGGCATCAAGTTCCGCGAGGTGTCGAGCGGAACGATGAAGGTGGTGTCCGGGCGGGTGTCGCCGAACATGAACGTATAGGTGAGCTTCAATCCCAGCCCGGCGCCCCTGAACATTCCGTTCGGTGCCCCGATCGTGGCCCAGCTCGCGGAGCCCATCGCGCTGAGCTCGTGTCGCTTGCCGAAGTATTGGGCGTAGGTCAGCCCGCCATACGCCTCCAGCATCAAGCCCTTATCCTCCACGGTGCCGCCAGTGACGGTGTCCAGCTTGGTGTTGCTCGCGGTGCCGAGGGCGCTGCCGAACCCGAGGCGAAGGAGCTTGCCCGAGCCGAGTCGAGCGATCTTCCCGTCGTAACGGAAGTCGGCGATTCCTCCGCTCGTCGAGCCACCGGGGAGCGAGGTCGACCGTGCCACGTAGCCCATCCCGAATCGGCTGCTGCGCTTTCCCTCGAATGCGACACCGACGTTGACCCCGAAGCCGAAGCCGCTGCCGCCTTCACCGGACACCTGCTCGCCCGGTTTGGGCGCCGTCTCCTCGGTGTACTTGAGGGACGGGTACATCGTGGCCTGTCCCTCGACGTAGAGGCCCATGCAGCCGATCGACGACGCCGCGCCGATCAGCACGAGCAGACTCATGAAGTGTCTCATCTCGGTCTTCCTCCCTGATGGCCGACGAGCTCGTCGACCACGGCAAAACATCGGACGAACGGCCCCACGCAGGCAATTGGAAAAGCGGTAAAAAAGCCGGGCTTGCCGCGCCGTGACGCCCATCAGGTTCACCACTCGCTGCACCCTCGCGAGGGGGTTAGCCTGAAAGGTCATGCCGTTCTTCCAATCCGCCCCCACGCTCGGCAACCAGTTCCGCGACGACCGCGTGCTCAGGAGCTACCTCGCGCGCACGCTCCCGAACGATGCGTTCCGCGTCGTCGAGCCCACGCTCGACGAGCTCGGCGAGCTGGCTGGGGGCTCGCTGTACCGGATGCAGCTCGCCGATCGCCTCAACGAGCCGAAGCTCGTGCAGTGGGACGCGTGGGGGCACCGGATTGACCAGATCGAGGTCTCGCCGCTGTGGCGCGAGGCAGCGAAGCTCGCGGCCGAGCACGGCATCGTGGCGACCGCCTACGAGCGCAAGCTCGGCGCCCTGTCGCGTGTGCACCAGTTCTCACTGGTCTATCTGTTCGACGGTTCGACCGATGTCTACACCTGCCCGCTCGCGATGACCGACGGCGCGGCCAAGACGCTCCTCTCGCACAAGAACCAGCGGCTGATCGATCGGGCGATTCCCCACCTCACGAGCCGCGATCCGGCGCAGATGTGGACCAGCGGTCAATGGATGACCGAGCGCACCGGCGGCTCGGACGTTGGCATCAGCGAGACCGTCGCCAGGCAGACGCCCGAGGGCTTCCGGCTGTACGGCACGAAGTGGTTCACCTCGGCGACGACCAGTCAGATGGCGCTCACGCTCGCGCGTCCCGAGGGCAACCCCGAAGGCGGCCGCGGGCTCGCGTTGTTCTATCTCGAGCGTTGGGCGACCGAAGGCACCAACAACGGCATCTTCGTCAATCGCCTCAAGGACAAGCTCGGAACGCGCAAGGTGCCGACCGCGGAGCTGACGCTCGATGGCACTCTCGCGGAGCCGGTCGCCGGCCTCGACGGAGGCATTCGCAACATCACGCCCATGCTCACCGTCACCCGTACTTGGAACGCCGTGTGCGCGGTCGGGGCGATGCGCCGCTCGATCGCGCTCGCGCGTGACTATGCGCGTCGCCGCGTGCAGTTCGGCGCGTCGCTGTCCGACAAGCCGCTGCACCTCGAGACGCTCGCGGGCCTTCAGGCCGAGTACGAAGCGGCGTTCCACCTCGTGTTCCGCGGTGTCGCGCTGTTCGGTATGGAGGAGGCGAACGAGCTTTCGCCGTCCGAAGCCGAGCTGCTCCGAGTCATGACCCCGATCATCAAGCTGATGACGGGCAAGCAGGCGGTCGAGATCGCGACCGAGGTCGCCGAGGCGTTCGGCGGCGCCGGATACGTCGAGGACACCGGCATCCCCCGCATCGTGCGCGACACGCAGGTGCTTCCCATCTGGGAGGGCACGACCAACGTGCTCTCGCTCGACGTGCTCCGTGCGCTCGGTCGCCCGAGCACGGCCGAGGGACCGCTCGGCGCCATCGAGGCCGAGATCGCCCGCGCAGCCAAAGGCGTCAGCGACTCGCGGCTCGTCGAGGCGCTCGGCGTCGCGCGCGGGGCGCTCGCCCATGCCAAGGCGTGGGCCGCCGAGGCGTTCGCCAAGGACCGGATGCTCCTCGAGGCGGGCGCGCGCCGACTCTCGATGACCCTCGGCCGCTCGCTCGCCCTCGCGCTCCTCTGCGAGCACGCCCAGTGGGCGCTCGACCACGAGAAGGACACCCGGCCGCGCGCCGCGGCGCTGCGGTTCGTGCGGCACGGCGTCGACCGCATCGGCGAGATCGATCTCGGTGACGCGGCGCTGGCACGCGACGAGCTCGTCTGACGTCACTCGTCGGCGACGTGACAGCCGAAGCAGTCGTAGGTCGGGCGACCGAGCAGACGCGCCATCGTCGGGGCGACGCGTTCATGCATGAACGCACCCATGTCGGTGGACGCCGAGGTCGTGACGGCCTCCGGCTCGAGGAGCAGATCGCCGTTGGGCATGGCGAAGCCCGCGTGCCCGTGACAGGTCGCGCAGGTCATCTTGCGATAGCGATGGGGATCCCAGGCGCCGAACAACGCCTTGACCTCGGGCATGACGGTCTCGGTCATGTAGACGTGCTTCTGCTCCGTCGACATCGCGTCCCAGCGTGCCGGTGGCGCCGCCTTCGGCGTCGGGCGGACCGCGCCCGCGCAGGCTGCCAACGCGATCGTCGTCGCCAGCATCACCACTTGCGGAGCACGCATCCGAGTGCCTTTCCCTCGGTTCGCCGCGGTGGGCGTCCGGCGAGGAGATCGTCGAGCGCCTCGCGCACGTACGGCGTCGCACCGTCGTGCATCTTGCGCTTGTCGGAGTCGATCCCGCCGCGATAGCGCACGTTCAGCGCTCGATCGACGATCACGGTGAACGTGGCGTACTCGGCGCCGAATGCCTCGGCGAGCCGCGCGCCGGGATCGACGAGCACCGGGAACGGCAACTCGAGGTCGGCCTGCGTCTCTTTGGCGCGCGCCGGGCTCGCACCGACCTCGGAGTCCACGGCGAGAAACTGCACGCCACGCGGTCCGAAGGTGTTCGCGAGCTCCCGCAAGCGACCGAGGTGTGCGTGGAGGCAGGGGCACTCCGCGGAGATGAACACCACGACCGTGAACGGGGCTCGCGCCGCGAGGGTCGAGAGCTCCCCTCGTGCGCCGTCTGCGGTGGTGAGCACGATGTCCTTCGGCGAGGAGGGCTCTTTGCGCGAGCACGCGGCGAACAACACCGCACACACGACCAGCGTGAAAAACCTCATGAGAACGACCAGAGCAGGCCCAGTGTGACGCCCGCGGTGACAGGTTGATTGAGCCCGAACGAGGGGAGTGGTGGGTTGGCGAAGATGCTGCCCACCATGCGTAGTTGATCGGAGAGGGGAATCGTTCCGGCGATGCTCGCGCTCACGACGCGTCGTGCACTCGCCGGGATCGGCACGCCGTCGACCCGAGCTTCGCCCTCGACGGTGTACGACGCGACGAGTGCCGCAGTGGCGCCGCTTCCGAAGGCCCAGCCGGTGGCTGCGAGCACTGTGAGCTGGGGTGCGAGGGTCATGCGCATGCTCCGCACGGTTCGTGGTTGGCGAATGGAGAAGAGGCCGCTCAGCCCGACGAACCACGCCCCGAACGATTGTTCGAGCGCGAGCCCCCCGTTGACCTGCACCGCGCCGATTCCGGTCGCGTCGGTGGCCATGGGCTTCTCGGCGTCTTCCGCCGTCCTGCCCGTCGGGAGGGTGACACCCGCGAGGAGGCCGATCCCTGGCACCAGGCTCGCCTCGCCGGCGAGCACCGGATCCCAGCGCGCTGCGAGGTTGAGGTCGCCGAGCCCACCGCCCGTCGAGGCTCTCCCCGACGCGCGGCGGTGGGTCGCGACGAACGGGACGAGCAACGAGACCTGGGCGCGGGGCTGCACCCGCACCGCACCGAAGACCGTCTGCTCGAAGTCGAGCTCGCGCGCGTGGGCGGGGGTCGGAACGAATGCGCCGTCGGGGTCGTGCGAGCCGAGGTGCCCGGCGAAGCGGGCCTGCGCACCGACGAGCGCGTCGTCGTGGACACCGAGCCGCGCCGGCGTGACCGCGCCCGAGCCGGCACAGCACGCCTGCGCGCCTGCGGTGCGCGCGCCGAGGAGGAGCGCGAGCCCGAGTGTGAGCTCAGCGAACGTCGATCGGCACGACCGCGACATCGGTCACCTCGCCCGCGATGGTCATCCGAAGGTCCCAGCGACCGGCCATGAACAAGTCGAGATCCTCGACCAGATATGTGCCGTTCCCCTTCGCCGAGGTCTTCGGCACCACGGGCGTGCCGTGACCCATCGAAGGCATCTCCGGCTCGATTTCGAACCGCAGTCCGTCGACCGCGGTGCCCTTGTCGCGATGAACGACCTGCAGCTTCGCTGTGACCGTGCCCCGCGATGGTGGCTGGTCGGGCGCGGTGAACAGGGCGAGCTTCAGTTTCCCGTCGCGGCTTTCCACGGAGGTGAGCGGAGCGTCGGGAAACGTCGCGTCGGGCGCCGCGCCGCTCCCACACGAGGAGGCGACGAGCCCGAGCAACACCCACGACACGAGCGTTGGTCGTACGCTCACGACGGCGTCACCGCGAACGTCGCGAAGCCATTGCTCTTGGCGGGATCGGACGCCGCGCCGTCGGTCGTGTAGTCCTTGCCGTTGACCTGCAGCTTCACCAGGATCTTCGCTCCGGTCGCCGGCACGCTGCTCAGCGTCGCCGCGCAGCGCGCGTTGGCGTCGCAGGTCATCGGTGCCCACGTGGCGCCGTCCACCGACGCGGAGAGCGACAGCGCCTCGACCGTGAGTTGGACCTTGCCGCTCGCATCGAGCAGCTTCAGGCCGGCGGTGACCGGCGGCCAGACGAGCATCCCTTCTTGCACGGTCGCGAGAAACACGCCGAAGCGTTGGCCGGTGCCGTCCTTCTCCAGCCGGTCGCGAAACATCACCCAACTCCGCATCTTCGGCGAGCCCATCGCGGTGAAGGTGTCTGCGGCGTTGCGAAGGATGGCGTGCGTCGCGTCGGTCCCGGTCGCGGGGCTCACCGTCACCGGCAGGCCGATCTTGGGCTCGGCACCGATCGAGACGTTCAACGTCCACTGGCCGGCGGGCTTTCCGCTCGAATCGACCGAGGCCATCGTGAAGAACGTGGTGACGTCGTACAGGCCGGGCGTTTCGCTCTCTTTCACCGCATCCGGCGGCACCGGGTTGCCGTGCGACATCTTCTCCATCGCCATCAGCGGCGAGATCGCGATCTTGCTCGAGAGGCCGGTCGCCGGGGAACCGTTGCGCGAGATACGGAGCGAGAAGCGGCTCTTGCCGACCGTCAGACCGGCGCCGACGGGTACGTAGGTGGCCTCGTAACCGCCGCCGTCCGCGACCGCGGCCTCGGCAGTGTCGGCACTCGCGTCGGCGCTCGTGTCGGTGAGGGCATCTTCACCGCTGTCGGGCGACGTGTTGGTCTCAGGGGCTTCGCTGCCGCATGCGACGAGAGAAGCGACGGCAAGCGGGAACACGAATCGAAGGAACGGATGCATCGACGAGTCTCCTGCGGACGACGCGATGGGGCGTGTCGCGGGCGGGAGACTGGTTCGCGCGCGTTCGACGGGGTATGCGACACGTTGTCGCGGACCCGAGGCCGACCGCGGGATCGACGAGAATTCGTGGTTGGTTGCTGGGGCTCGGACTGATTTGTGTCAGTCGCGACGGCGTCGACGCGTGACGGCTGAGATCGCCATCGCGACCAGCAGCAGGCCCGCACCGGCGCGACGCCCGTGGCTGGACGCGCCGTATGCGCACCCGCCCTCGTCGCCGGCCGCCGGCGGTGCGACGCAGGTCCCGGAGGGATCGCAGACGAAGCCGGCCGCGCACTCGTCGGAGGTGTGGCACGAAGAGCCGCAGGCCCCGGACTCGACGCAACGGTAGGGCGCGCAGGGCACCGCCGTGCCGCCGTTGGGGATGGACGACGCGTTGTCCTGGCTGCACGCCGCCGCGCGCTTCACGCACTTGTCGACCTGGCAGTAGAACCCGCTCGCGCAGTCGCTCTCCTTGGCGCAGCTGGTGCGGCAGCGGGCGCCGTCGTCGCTGCAGGTGTAGGCCTCGCAGGTCGCGGTCACGACGGCAGGGCATGCTCCCTTGCCGTCGCACTGTGCGGGCAAGGTGACCACGCCTTCTTGACAGGTCTGCTTGCGGCACGGCCTCCACGAGCCGACGAAGACGTTGCACTTGTCGCGCTGCTCGCCGCCGCACTGCGATCCCGAGCACTCGTTGCCCGGGTCGCTGCTGCACGCGGTGCGGGTGCCGTGCGGCGCGCCCACGACGGGCAGACAACGACCGGCGCGGCCGGTGGCGGCCTCGACGATGTCGCACGCCTCGCATTGGCCATTGCACACCGAGTCGCAGCAGACTCCGTCGATGCAGTGCGAGGAGCCGCACTCCGCGTCGGCGGCGCAGGTGCTGCCGTTGACCTTGGTGCAGGTGCCTTCGCGACCGAACCAACCGCAGGTCGATCCGGCCCCGCACGAGGCGACCCCGCAGCAGTATCCATCGACACACGAGAGGCCCGTCTTGCACGGCGCAGTGGTCGAGCACTTCTGTCCGAGACCTTCGTTGACCACGCAGGTCGACGTCTTGGTGTCGCAGTAGAAGCCCGCCGCGCACTCGGTGCTCGAGGCGCAGGTGGTCGCGCACTTGGTTCCCGCGCACGCGTACGCGCCGCACGACTTGCTCACGTCGTTGCACGTCCCCGCGCCGTTGCAGGTCCCGGCCGAGGTGGAGACGCCCGCCGTGCACGCGGTCGCGCCGCAGGCGGTCTTGCCCGCGGGCAGATAGTGGCACTTGGTGCCATCGTACCCATCGCAGGTCTGGGCGGCGCACGGGTCGGTCGCGCCGGTCGGGCAGGCGGTGCGTCCGCCGAGCGGCGTGCCGCTCACCGCGACGCAGGTTCCCACCTTGCCGGTCACGCTGCACGACTGGCACTGCCCGCCGCACGCGACGTTGCAGCACACGCCGTCGACGCAGAACCCCGACTCGCACTCGGTGGCGCCGCCGCAGGTGGTGCCGAGGGACTTGCTGCACGTGCCGAGCGTCTTCGGTCGGTTGCACGTCGCGCCGACGCTGCACGTGGCGGTGCTGCAGCAGACTCCGTTGGTGCAGTAGCCGGAGAGGCAGTCGTTGCCGGCGGTGCACGCGTTGCCGAGCGCCGAGGGTGCGAACTTGTCGACGTTGGCGAGCGTCTTGCCGCTGCCGTTGCCGCCCGTCATCAGCACCGAGCCGTCGGTCAGGCCGAGCAGCTCGAAGGAGCCACGCTGCCGCGAGTAGAACCCGGAGAGCGACCAGGTACCGGCGATCGGATTGTAGATCTCGGTGTTGGTCGTGAGGTTCCCTCCGACCGCGATCGCACGGCCGGAGAGCAGCGACGCTCCGCGGCCGCCGTCGCGTGTGACGCTCATGGCTCCCGTGGTCGCCCAGGTGGCCGTCGCCGGGTCGAAGACCACCGCGGAGCTCAGCGGATTGGTCCCGTCGTTACCGCCCGCGACCAGGAGCTTGCTCCCGACGAGCGCGAACAACGCCTGCCGCCGCGCGCTCGGCATCGTGGTGGTGATCGCGAAATCGTTGGTGGCCGGGCGGTAGAGGTGCGCGGAGGCGGATGCGCCGCTACCAACCGAGCCGCCGAACACCAGCACGTTGCCGGTGGGAAGGAGGATGCCGTCGGGGTCGGTACGCGACGCGCTCATCGCGTTGGTCGCGGACGTGGTGGTGCCGGTGGCCGAGTCGTAGACCTCGCCGGTCGAGCCAGAGGTCACGAAGATCTTCGAACCCCCGCCGATCAGGGCCGAGGCCGGGGAGGTCCGGCCTGCCTTCAGCGTCGGTCCGGCCGACCAGGTGTTGGTCGTGGGGTTGTAGATCTCGGTCGCGCTCTGGACGGTGATGTCGCCGCCGTTGTGACCGCCGAGGACGATGACCTGCCCCGATCGCGTGCCCGACGTGAGTCGCTCGGCCGCGAAGCCCCATCGGTTCTTCGCCATCGGCGCGGCGTCGGTCCAGGTGTTGGTCACCGGGTTGTAGATCTCGACGAGCTTGATCTCGACGCCGAGTTGCTCGCCTCCGATTGCGAGGACCCGTCCGTCGGCGAGCTGCACGGTCTTGTGTTGGCCGCGCTCGTTGTTCATCGATGCGACGGCGTTCCACGCCGGGTCGATCGCGATCGGGTAGGCGAGCGACGCCGCGTCGAGCCGCGTCTCGAGTCGGAAGCCGTCGCCGTCCTGTGCGACGGTGGCGGTCACCTTCCGGCGCGTGCCGTTGGCATCCACGGCGTACATCGGCTCGGTCGCGAAGTGCACGTACCCCTTCGCGTCGACGACCTCGACGTGGCCCGCACGGAGCCGGACCGTCGCGACCGACGGCCCGACACGGAGCGAATAGGTCGCGACGTGAACCGGCGCTGCCCGACGGACGATGCGTACCTCTTCCAGCCGGCCGGGGCTCGGCAGGAGGAGCACGTCTTCGGTTGCTCCCGCGTACACGACCGCGCCCTCGCTCGCGACGCCCTCGGCGGCCGCGAGGTCGGTCGCACGAATCTCGGCCCAGGCGTCGGGATCGCGTGCCGAAACCAGTCGCACGGGTCCGTCGGAGCGCGCGGGCATGTTCGCCGCGAGGGCGTGCTTCTCGTTTGGAAAGGCGTCAGCCACCGCGAAGCCCGCGCCGCTGCGGACGATCGCATGGGAAGTGTCGATCCCCGCCGCGAGATCGCCGAATCCACGAAGCTCCTGAACGATCGGGGCTGCGTCGCGCGAGGGCGCGACGTTCGGCTCGGGCGTGCTCGACGTGCTCTTGGTGGAGCACCCGAACGTCAGCATCGCGAGCGAGGCGAGCGAGACGGCCCGACGACGACGCAAGAGCGCACCGAGCGCGATCGCGAACACCGCGAACGCCGAGCCCGAACGGCTCGAGCGCGCGCCCATGCTGCATCCGCCGCCGTCTTCGACGGCCTGGGTCGGGGTCGGCGCGCACACGCCCTCCGCGCAGATGTTGCCCGGTGAACAATCGTTGGTGGTCGTGCAGTTGCTTCCGCATCGACCATCGGTGCGGCAGCTGTACGGCGCGCACGGCGTCTCCGCGCCGCTCTTGGCGATCGAGGTCCTGCGATCGTCCGAGCAACGGTCGGTCGGCTCGACGCAGCTTCCGCTCTGACAGCGGTACCCCGTCGCGCACTGGTCGTTGGTGGTGCAGGTGGTCTCGCACCCGAGGCCGTCGAGCGTGCAGGCATAACCCGCGCAGCTCTTGGTCACGACCGTGGGGCACGCGCCGGCGCCGTCGCACTTCGCCTCGAGCGTCTGGGTGCCGGCGACACACGATTGGGTGCGGCAGACGACGTCCGAGCCGACGAGGCTCTTGCATGAATCGACGGTGGTGCCGTCGCACTGCTTCGTGCCGCACACGTCGGTCGAGGCGTCGCACGCGGTGCGCTTGCCGTGCGGCACGCCCTTCACGGGGATGCACTTGCCGGCGAGGCCGGTCGTCGGATCGAAGACGTCGCACGCCTCGCACTGGCCGCCGCAGGCGCGGTCGCAGCACACGCCGTCCACGCAGAAGCCCGAGCCACACTCGGCATCGGCCGTACACGCCGAGCCGTTGACGCGGGTGCACGTGCCTTCCTTGCCCGGCACGCCGCACGAGGCGCCGTCGGCGCACTTGGCGGTCCCGCAGCAGAAGCCGTTGGTGCAGAACAGCCCCGTGCCGCAGGGCACGACGTCGGAACACTTGCGACCGAGCGTCTCGTAGGGGACGCATTCACCGCGCGTGGTGTCGCAGTAGCGGCCGCTCACGCAGTCCGCGTTCGCCTTGCAGCTCTTCTGACACCGCGTCGGCCCGCACGTGTAGGCGCCACAGGAGGTCGGAACGTCACCGCACGCGCCTGCACCGTTGCACTTCGCGAGGTGGCTCTCCATGCCGGCGGTGCACGCGTTCGCGCCGCAATCGACGAGGCCTGCGCTCGGGTAGTAGCACTTGTTGCGATCGGAGCCGTCGCAGTACTGCTTGGCGCACGGGTCGGTCGACGTGCTGCCGGCGCAGGCCGTGCGGACGCCGACAGGTGCGCCGATCACCGCCGAACAGGTGCCTTCCTTACCGGCGACGTTGCACGCCTCGCATTGTGCGCCGCAGGTCGTATCGCAGCAGCGACCGTCGACGCAGAGGTTGGTCGAGCACTGTGCGGCTGTGGCGCAGCTCGAGCCCTGGGGGAAGGTGCAGGTGCCCTTCTTCGGGGCGAAGTCGCAGCGTTGGCCAGAGGCGCACGACGAGGTCGAGCAGCACACGCCGTTGATGCAGAACCCGGACTCGCAGTCGTCGCCGATGCCACACGCGACGCCGAGCGCGCCGGGTGCCCAGATCTCCGCGGCCTTGGACGGACTCGAGGTGAAGGGGTCGTCGCCGCCGGTGACGAGCACACCGGTGCTGATCAGCGTTCCCCGTCCGCCGGGCCGGAGCTCCGAGAGCGAGCCTGCGGCTCGGAACACCGCGGCCGCCGGATCGAAGACCTCGGCGGTGTCGGTGTCGACGCCGCCATCACTGCCAGCGACGAGCACCTTGCCGGTGGAGGTGAGGACGGCGACGTGGCCGGTACGCGCGACCGAGAGCGAGCCGACGGTCGTCCAGGCGCTGGTGGCTGGATCGAAGAGCCACGCGGTCTTGGTGCTGTTGGCCGTCGCGGCCGAGCTGCCGCCGGCGACGAGCACCTTGGTGCCGACGAGCGTCGCACTGTGACCCCACCGTGCGCCCGGCATCGACGTGGTCGCGGACCACGTGTTGGTGGCCGGGTTGTAGATCTCGGCGGTCGCGAGCACCGTCGTGCCGTTCTTGCCGCCGGTGACGAGCACGCGACCGTCGGACAATCGCGCGGCGCCGTGGCCGAGGCGGATGTTGCCCATCGTGCCGGCGGCGGTCCACCCACCGGCGGTGCCGGAGGTCGAGTTGAAGAGCCGCGCCGAGGTCGAGGTGCCGGGTACCGCGAGCGCGCGGAAGCCATCGGCGAGCAGCACGAGCGAGACGTTGTCGAGCGCGGGCGTGGGGATCGGCGTCGCGGTCCAGGTGTTCGCGCCTGGGCTGTAGAGCGCACCCGCGTCGTTGCTGAACCCGTTGCCGATGATGAGGACGAAGCCGGAGCGGCTGCCCGCGGTGAAGCCCACACCATCGCAGCCCCTCTCGAACGGTTGGGGGAGCGAGGCCGTGGACGTCCACACATTGGTGGTCGGCGAGTAGGTTTCCGACGAGGTGGACACGTACGCGCCGCCGTTGGTCGCTGCGAGCGCGCGGCCGTCGGTCATCGTCACCAGCACGTGGCGCTGGTGATAGCTCTTCATCGTCGCAGCGCTGGTCCACGCGGGATCGACGACGATCGGATAGGCGAGCCCGCTCGGATCGAGGCTGGTCTCGAGGGAGAACGTCTTGTCGCCGGTCTCGGCGAACGTGAGGGCGAGCGCGCGCTCGGTGCCCTTGGCGTCGATCGCGATCGCCGGCAAGGTCGAGAGCCGCACGAACCCCGTGCCGTCTGCCAACTCGATGGCGCCGTCGCGCAGGCGCGCCGAGGCGACGCGTGGTCCGACGACCACCTCGTAGCGTGCTTTGGGGCTTGCGCCCGGGCTCCGGAGCACACGCAGCTCTTCGGCCATCGTCTCGGTCGCGAAGTGAACGACATCGGTCTCGACGGCGACGTCGCGCATGACCGTCGCGTGGCCCTCGTGCACCTGGGCCTTCGCGTCGTTGATCCCGAGGGGACGCACCTCGACCCAGATGCCTTCGGGATCGGCGGCGTCGAAGACGCGCATCGGTCGCCCGGCAGTTACAGGAAACACCGCGCCCAAAGTGCGCGTGTGCGCATCGGGGCTCGGCGCGACGCGCCACCCAGCACCGTCGCGAGTCGCGACGCGCGCTCGGCCAAGCGCCGAGGAGAAACGTCCGACCGACTTGACCGTTCGGAGCGCGAGCTCTGCAGTTCCATCCTGGACCTGCGGCTCCTTGGGGCGATCGGACGAACAACCGAAGGTCACGCCGAGTGCTGCGATCGCGAGGGGCGCGCGCCAGGGAATCGTGGACATGGGGGCGCAATGTACGTGCCCTCGAGCCTCGACGCACGTCACACTTCCGTGGATGTCTTCACGCGCCTTCGGGGTTTTTGCGGTGCTTGTCTTCGGGTGACGGTGGAGCACGAGTACTCCAAACCCTGAGCGAACGCATACATCCCAAGCTTCCAAAACCGCGGGTCTTGCGCACGGCCGCAGGATGTCGCACTTGGGCGCCATGACTCCCCGGAAGCCGATCACCCCCGTCGACGCGGCGTGGCTGCGCATGGACGGGCCGAACAACGCGATGGTCATCACCACCGTGTTCCGGTTCGAACAGCCGCTCGACGTCGGCGCGCTCGACGCGACGTTCGCGCGCCTCCTCGAGCACCGGAAGTTCCGGCAGCGCGTCGAGCACGATCCGCGCACGCTGACGCGAGCCTCGTGGGTGGACGATCCGGACTTCTCGCTCGACCGCCACATCGAGCACGTCCGACTGCCTGCGCCCGGCGACGAGGCGACCCTCGAGGCTTTCGTCGGCGCGCGCATGAGCACGCCGCTCGAGCACGACCGACCGCTCTGGCACGTCGACGTGATCAGCGGAGTCGGTGGGAACGGGTCCGCGTTGCTCGTGCGCGTCCACCACGCGGTCGGCGACGGGGTCGCGCTCGTGCGCCTCCTGCTCGGTGTTTCGGGCGCGGGTGAAGAAACGACGCCGGTCGAGGTGGGCATCGCGCCCCCGGAGGCGGTCACGACCGTGCGTGCGCTCGCCGATCGCGCGCGGGCCCAGGCAGCGACGCTCGCGCGTCTCCTGCTCCTGCCCGCCGACAACCCGACGCCGCTGCGGGGGCCGCTCGGCGTGCGCAAGGGAGCCGCCATGTCGAAGGCGATCCCCGTCTCGACGATCAAGGCGATCGCCCGCGCCAACGGGGGGCACGTCAACGATCTGCTCGCATCGGCGGTAGCCGGCGCGGTGCGAAGCTACCTCCGCGAGCCGCGCGAGGTCCGCGCGCTCGTACCCGTGTTCCTTCGTGGAGGGCGCGGGGAATCGGGCAATCACTTCGGCCTCGCCTACCTGCCGCTGCCCGTCCAGGAGCCGAGCCGCGCGCTGCGACTTCGCGCGGTGAAGCGCGAGATGGACACCATCAAGTCGGCCCCCGATGCGACGGTGGCCTTCGTCGTCCTCGGAGCGATGGGGCTCGCAAGCCCCACCCTCGAGCGCTTCGGCATCGAGCTCTTCACCAAGAAGGCCACGATGCTGATCACCAACGTTCCCGGCCCGGCCGCGACGGTGCAGGTGGGGGGTCAGGACGTCAGCAGCATGGTGGTGTGGGCACCGACCTCGGGCAGTATCGGGCTCGGCTTCAGCTTGCTCACGTACGCCGGCCAGCTGCGCCTCGGGGTCGCAGCGGACGCGAACCTGGTCAGCGATCCCCACGAGCTCGTCGCGTGCTTCGAGCGCGAGATCGACGCGATGCGCGCCGACGCGGGGCTCTGAGGCCGCACTCCGAAGACGAGAGCGAGAATTCACCACGGAGACACGGAGACACGGAGGCGAGACCGAGAGGGGTCTGCCGACTCGAGCTGCAGCCTATCCGAATGCCCTTGATGCCAGAGCGCCTGCGCATGCATTAGCCACCTTGTGTGGTGGCTGAGATCGGCAGACACTCTCGACCTCCGAGTCTCCGTGCCTCCGTGGTGAGCACTCTCGGATTCGTGCCAAGGGCGGGCGGATCAGCCCTCGCTCTCTGGTGTCTTGGCCGGTGGGAGCGCGCGCGGGGGCAAGAGCTCGGGCTCGGTCTCGATGGTCTGCGCGAGGAAGATCGCGGCGTCGAGCTTGCGGAAGCCGCGTTTGCGATACCACGACAGCGCGTGCTCGTTGTTCTCGGCGACCTCGAGCACGAGGTGGGTGAGACCACGCACCTTGGCCAGGTGCTGCAGCTGTTCGAGCACGAATCCGCCCACGCCGCGGCCGCCCCATTCCGGATGCACCGCGAGCTCCTCGACATAGAGGGGACGCATGTCGCGCTTCTCGAAGTAGCGGGGATTGAGCCAGGTGTCCTTGCCGACGATCTCGTAGGCACACTCGGCGTACGCGACGAGTTGGCCGTCGACGGTGAACAAGAGTTGCTCGACGCCCTCCTCGTCGTACGTCTCGAGGAACCGCTGCTTGGTGCGCGGACGCTGGTACTCGACCGTGGCGCGGTTGACGTCGCGGAAGCTCAGCTTGAGGAACTCCCACACGCGATTGAGATCGCGTCGGTGCAGGCGCTTGACCTCGATGAGCGGGAGCTCCTGCTTCTTGGTGCGACGTGGGCGTCGGGGCTTCGGGGCGTCGGTCATTTTGCGCGCTTCACGGATTCGGCGTTCGCTGCCGACAGCGGCTCCGTTGCAGCCCAGCCGTTCTGCTTGGCGAGGAACGCGGTGACGTTCCAGAAGTCCTGCTCCACCAACTTGCCAGGGCCGTCGGGCGGCATGTTGTCCTTCACGTACGCGAACGTCTCTTTCGCGTCCTTGTAGTCGCCGAGGGCCTTCTTGCCGATGAGCGTCGGGGCCTTCTTGCCGCCTTCGCCCTTCTTTCCGTGGCAGGAGGCGCAGGAAGCCTCGAACGTCTTGGCTCCAGCCACGACCTGATCGTCGAGCGTGCCGAACGCAGGCGCAGGCGCAGGCGCGGACGCAGACGCAGACGCAGGCGCAGACGCAGGCGCAGGCGCAGACGCAGGCGCAGGCGCAGACGCAGGCTTCTGGGCCGAGGCGCACGCGATCGGCAAGAACAGGACGAGGGCGAGCAGACGACGCATCGACGGGGAGCGTATCACCAGCTCCCGAGCGCTGATCAGAGACCGGCGGTCGAGACCGGGCCCGTGTCGACGGCCTCGAAGTCGCTCCCGTGGATGCTGCCGAACGCGGTGTTGATGGCGCCGATCGATGCGCCCCAGCGGTCGTCGCTGTCGCCGGTGATGTACCAGTTCGATCCGTTGTCCGCGAGGATGATGCCGTACTTCTTCATCGCCGTGAGGATGACCTTTGCCGGCCCGGTGAAGCTCGAGATGTCGGCCGTGAGACGCATGCGCAAGCCCATCGGCGGGTTGGCCGAGGACGAGAGCCCCGCGGCGTGCGTCGCCGGGTGGATGTAGCCCTGATACGTGTTGTTCATCGTGAAGCGCAAGGCGTGCTTGATCTCGCCGGAGGCGACTTCGTCGAAGCGCACGAGGCCCGGGAGGATGGGCAATCCGGCAGCGTCGCCCGAGGTCCAACCATCGGGGCGGAGCGCGTTGGTGCCGAGGCGGAAGATCGCGCCGTTGATCGCCGTCCAGCCCGGGCCCGTCCAGTTCTGCGTGTTGTAGATCTCGTACAGCGTGCAGTTGTTCGGTGCGCCCGCAGTGTCGAGATAGAGCAGGTGCCGATCGGAGCCCGACGACGCGGACGGGCCACCTTCAATCTTGCAGGTGCTGGGGATCGGGTAACACCACTCGGAGCCGGTGCACGGGAGCTTGTCGCTCTCTGCTGCGCCCCACGTCTCGGTCCAGGTCATCTTCACGGCCGGCGCGCCGGTGCCGGTGTTGAACGGAATGCCGTATCCGTCGGCCCAGCGACCCCAGTCCGCGTGCAGCGCGGTCGTCGGGTGCATCGTCGTGCGCCACGTCGCGTCGGAGGCGCTCTTGGGATAGCCCGAGATGTCGGTGTTCCAGGGGTTGTCTGCGGGGAAGATGCGACAGCCCGCGATCGTCGGAGGCGAACCGGTGGTCGTCCCGGTGTCGGTGCCGATCGCGGTGTCTGTCTTCGCGGTGTCGGCGACGCTGCCCGTGTCGGTCGTGGTGGTGGACGTATCGGTGCCGCCGGTCGCCGTATCGGTGGTCGCCGTCGATGTGTCCGTGGCGCTCGTCGCGGTATCGGTGCTGCTCGTCGACGTATCCTCACCACCCGTCGAAGTGTCGCTTCCTCCGGTCGAGGTATCGCTCGGGCTGGTCGAGGTATCCGTGCCGCCCGTCGCGGTGTCGTCGCGGGCGCCGCTGTCGTCGTCGCCCCCGATCAACTCTCCCGACGTGCAGGCGACGGTGAGCGAGGCGATCAGGGCGAGGGCGATCGAACGCATGATCCTTGCGGCATATCACCCACGGTGGACCTGCTCCACCCGCGGCCTCCTGAACCTTGTCGGGCGACAATAGACCCCAGGGTCACGCGAGCGTGACGCGCGGGCGCCGAAGACTCCCAGAAAAGCTGCCGAATCCGCCTGGCTCGGAAGGTGCTGAGCAACTCGGACATGCTCGATCCCCGCGCCGCCTTTGGCGGCCTCGATAGGGCGTGGTTGCTGGTCTGCACGATGCTCGTCGCATGCACTGCTGCGGGCACGGCCGACGAATCGCCGGACTCGGCACCTCGGGTCGAGGACTCCGCGCCGGGGCCAGAAGGTCCGAGCGACTCCTCGAGCCTGCTCGATGGTCCGAGCGACGGCGGAGCCGAAGATGCCGCGCGAGTGCCTCCGGTCCGCGGTGCCGCGGTGCCGTGGGACGAATACGAGGCGGAAGACGGAGTCACCAACGGCGAGCTCGTCGGTCCGACGCGAACGTTCGGGGAGCTCGCGAGCGAGGCCTCGGGACGCCGCGCCGTCCGGCTGTCGAAGACCGGTGACTACGTGCGATTCGTCGCATCGCATCCCGCCAGCTCCATCGTCGTCCGCTACGCGATCCCCGATTCGCCCAGCGGCAGCGGCCTCGATGCGACGATCAGCGTCTACGTCGATGGCGCGTTTCGGAGCTCGTTGCAGCTCACCTCGCGGTACGCCTGGACCTACGGTGGAGAAGCCAACTCCTCGTCCAACGATCCGAAGCTCGGAGGGGCGCATCACTTCTTCGACGAAGCCCGCGCGCTCCTTCCGACCCTCCCCAAAGGCGCGATCGTCGAGCTGCGCAAGGACTCGAAGGACACGGCGGCCTGGTACGCGATCGACCTCGTCGACCTCGAAGACGTCAGTCCGCCGCTCGCTCGTCCGGACGGCTCGCTCTCGATCACCGACTACGGTGCGATCGCGGGCGACGGGCTCGACGACGGTCCGGCGATCCAGAAGACCGTGGCGGCCGCGCGCTCGGCGGGAAAGACCGTGTGGATCCCCCCGGGGACGTTCCACAGCACCACCGCGGCGATCGATGTCGCCTCGGTGACCATCCGCGGCGCCGGCATGTGGCATTCGACCGTGCGCATGTTCTTCGCGCGGTTCCGCTGTACCGGTGACGCCTGTCGCTTTCACGACTTCTCGATCCTCGGAGAGACCATCGCCAGGGACGACGCTTCGCCCGAGAGCGGATTCCTCGGGGGCGCCGGGACCGGATCGAGGCTCGAGAACGTCTGGGTCGAGCACACCAAGACGGGCTGGTGGGTCGGTCCGGGCAAGACCGACGGGCTCGTGATTCGCGGCTGTCGCTTCCGCAACCTCTTCGCCGACGCGGTCAACCTGTGCAACGGCGCGAGCCACTCCATCGTCGAGCAATCGCACGCGCGCAACACCGGCGACGACGCGTTCGCCTCGTGGTCGCCCGCGGCCGAAGGCGGCGAGAACGTGGGCAACGTGTTTCGGTTCGACACGGTGCAGGTGCCCTGGCGCGCCAATTGTTTCGCCCTCTACGGCGGTCGCGACAACCGCATCGAGGACAGCGTCTGCAGCGACGTCGTCGAGTACCCCGGCGTGCTGATCGCGCAGCAGTACAAGTCCCATCCCTTCGCAGGAACGACCCTCGTGCAGCGGATGACGCTGACGCGTGCGGGCGGCTCGATGTATGGCCAGGAGCACGGCGCGCTGAAGCTCCTCGGGTTCGACGGACCGATGTCGGGCGTGTCAGTCGTCGACGTCGAGCTCGTCGACCCGACCTTCTCCGGCATTCACCTCCAGGGGCCGGGCCGGATGGACGGTGTCCGGTTCTCCAACGTGCGCGTCACCGGCGCACGCACCAGCGGGGTTCGGATCGACGCGAACGCGCAGGGCGGCGCGACCTTCGAGAAGGTCGTCGTCGGCGGCGGGAAGGGGCTCTCCAACGACGCGCCCGCGTTTTCGATCGTCCGAGGCTCCGGTAACGAAGGCTGGTGACGCGGGGGCGTCAGCGGCCGTTGCGGCCCATCGGCAACGTGGCCGGCTGGTGGTCGCTCAGCGACACCAGATCGCGCGACAGACGGTCCTTGTCCCTCGCGAGCTGGATGACCATCTGGATCAGCACCTCGCGCTCGTCCATCAGAGCGGCAAGCTTCGCGATGGAGGCCAGCGAAGGATCGGCTGAAACGAGGCGCTGAACGCGCGGATCGAGCTCTCTTCCGTTCGTCACGGGGCACTATGTAGTCGACGAACGTCGATCGGGCCAGTGCTCGCCTTGTTCTGGATCACCCTGTCGTGCGGAGACCGCTCGCGATCGCGTTCACCGAGAGCAGTACCCGCGGCAGGAGCGCTTCCGCTGCGGCATCGTCCCCTTCGGCGCGATGCGCCCGCCACTGACGGAGCACGTCGACCTGGTACTCGTGGAGCGCTCGCAGTCCCGCGTCCCGCATGCGGATGGTGCGCCACATTCGCGGGCGACGTTCCTCGACGGGTGAGCCGTGCAGCAGATCGAGCGCCTTGCGGGTCCTCTCGAGCTCGTCGACGACGCGTTTCCTGAAGCGTTCGCGAAGCGCGCGGTCGTCGACCAGCGACGCGTAGATGCCGATCATGTCGACGTCGGCCGAGGCCACGTTGGTCTCGACGTTGTTGGTCACGTAGTGGAGGAACCGCCAACGCGAGAGGTTCTCGCGCACCCGTTGGAACGCGTCGGGATCGGCCCGGCGCAGCCCCTCGAAGGCGGTGCCGAACCCGAACCATCCGGGCAGGTAGTGACGCGCCTGGTTCCAGGCCATCACCCACGGGATGGCGCGCAGGTCCTCGAGGGTGCGGCGCGCGTTGCGACGCGCCGGGCGCGAGCCGAGCTGCGCGTGCTCGAACGCGTCGATCGGCGTCGCCTGGTTGAAGTACGCGAGGAACCCCTCCTCGCGGACCAGCGCCTGGTACGCCTCGCGGCTGCGGCGCGAGAGCTCGTCGAGCAGCGCGTGATCCTCGGCGTCCGCGTCGGGCGGGCTCTTGTGCTTGAGCGTCTTGGCGGTGACGCCCGCGAGCAGCAGCTCGAGGTTGTACGTCGCGGTGATCGGGTTCGCGTACTTCTGTGCGATGGTCTCGCCCTGCTCGGTGACGCGGAAATCACCCGTCAATGAGCCGTGCGGCAACGCGTCGAGGAACCGGTGGGTCGGTCCTGCGCCGCGGCTCACGGTGCCTCCGCGGCCATGGAAGAACCGCATGCGCACGTGCCGCTCCTCGCCGAGCTTGGCGAGTGCGCCTTGGGTCTCGTGGAGCGACCACTGACTCGTGAGGATGCCACCGTCCTTGCACGAGTCGCTGTAGCCGATCATCACCTGCAGCGTGGCGTCTCCGCGCGCGTCGAGGTGCAGGCTGCGCTGGGTGACCGGATGATCGAGGAACGCGCCGACGATCTTCGGCGCAGCCTCGAGGTCGTCGATGGTCTCGAACAGGGGCACCACCGGGACGTCGCAACAGAGCCCGCCCTCGGTCATGCGCGCGAGTCCGACCTCCCGCGCGAGGAGGTACACGGCGAAGAGATCGCCCGCGCCGCGGGTCATGCTCACGATCGACGCGCCGATGCCGTCGAGACCCCACGTGTCGCGGTGATCGACCAACACGCGATAGCAGTCGAGGACCGCCCGTGCCTCCTCGCCGAGCGTGACCCCGGGGCTGGCGAACGGTCGGGCGGAGCGGAGCTCGCGCTCGAGCAACGCGCGACGGCGCTCCTCGGGCCAGGTCGCGAACGAGGCGCCGTCCTCGACCCCCGCCGCGCTCAGCAGCTGCCCGAGCGCGCGGTCGTGGAACGCGCTGTTCTGCCGGATGTCGAGGGCGGCCATGTGGAAGCCGAACGTGCGAACGGACTGTTCGACCGGGAGCACGTCCATCTCGGCGAGCCGATGCGCGCGGACGGCCTCGAGCGCGCGGCGCATCTGCGCGAGATCACCCGCGAGCTCGCTGGAGCTCGCGTACTGCCCCCTCTCGGGAGCGTCCGCGCGCGGGCTCGGAAGACGTGCGTGCAAGAGGCTCGCGTACTGTCGCCAGGGCTCGCCCCGGTTTCGATCGAGGATCTTCCGAGCGTCCTGGCCCAAGTGCTCGGCCTGCGCGGCGATCGCCTCGACGAACCACTTGGGCGGGGCCTGCAGTCGCTCCGACAGGCTGGCGCGCGCGGCGAGCCGGCGGAGGCCGTTCTTGTGGAGCGTGATGGCGGCGCGGCGCAGCTCGGAGAGTGTGCGTGCGGTGACGTCGGCCGTGACCAGGGGATGACCGTCGCGATCGCCCCCGACCCACGTGCCGAAGGACAAGCGCGGCCCGACCGCGATGTCCTCGATGAGCGCAGGGTCGAGGCCGACCTCGTGCCATGCGTTGGCGAGGCGGCGGTGCAGGCGCGACAGGACCTGCGGGAAGACCTCGGCCATGTAGTGCAAGATCTGTCGACGCTCGGAGGCGACATCGAGGCGCTTCACGCGTGCCTCGCCCGTGCGCCAGAGGAGCTCGAGGGTGAGCTTCAGCTCGTCGCGGATCTCGTCGCGTTCCGCAGGCGTCCACATCTTGTTCTCGCGGCGCACCAGCACGAGGTAGAGCTGGCGCAGGGTCTCGAGCACGGTGCGGCGCTTGGCCTCGCTCGGGTGGGCGGTGAGCACCGGCTCGATCGCAGCGTCTCGCATCGCACCGGCGATGGCCTGGCCGTCGAACCCGAGCTCGCGGAGCTGACGGAGGTTCTGCCCCCAGGAGCCGGGCTCCGCGAGGATGCCCTCGTTTCCCTCGCGCACGCGCCGCGTCTGGGCTGCGGCGTTCTCCTCGACGAGGTTGAGGAGCTGGAACGAAATCGACAGCGCGCGCACGTCGCGCAGACGCAGGTCGGACGGGGCGGCCTCGTCGTGGCCCATCCACGGGAGCCAACGGACGGCTTCGCCTTCGCCGACCTCGGCGAGCATCTCGGCGAAGGCACACATCACGAAGGCGAGGTCTTGTTCGATCTTGTCGAACGCGAGATCGACGAGGGGGGCGGTCATGGCGGGGGGATCTTGGACGCGTCACGGCCGCGCGGGTACCCATTTGACGGCGGCGCCCGCGCCTGCGAAGAGCTGGCGATGGATCGGATGGTCTGGCGCGATGGCGAGCTCGTGGCCTGGGAGTCGGCGACGATCTCGACGCTCGCGCACCCCATGCAGCGTGGAGCGTTGGTGTTCGACGTCCTGTCGTTCCACGACACCCCTCGGGGAGTCGCGGTGTTCCGGCTCCGCGAGCACGTCGCGAGGTTCCTCCGCTCGCTCGCCCTCATCGGCCTCGCGTCGCCGTTCAGCGCCGAAGCGCTGTGCGCGGCCACCTGCAGCACGGTCGCGTCGACGGGCCTTCGGGACGGGCTCATCCGCATCTCGGGGTTCGTCCCGACGATCGAGGCCGACGTCGTGCCGCGCTCGTCCGAGGTGAGCGTCGTCATCGCGGCCTACGCGCGCACCGACTTCCCCAAGAAGCACGCGGCTCCGGCGTGTCTCGCCATTCAGGTCCCGCGTGACGTGCGCAAGGCCGCGCCCGATGCGATCCCGCCCCTGGCCAAGGTCGCGGCCGCGTACTTGGGACCGATGATCGCTCGCGGTCGCGCGCTCGACGCCGGGTTCGACGAGGTCGTTCTTCTCGATCGCGACGGTCACGTCGCCGAGGCGCCCACCGCGAACCTCTTCGCCGTGGTCGACGGTGCGCTGGTCACTCCGCCGCTCGGCAACATCCTCGACGGCATCACGCGAGATACGGTCATCGCGCTCGCGCGTGAGGAGGGGCTCAGGGTCGACGAGCGGCATCTCGTGTACGACGAGCTCGTCGCCGCCGACGAGGCCTTCATCACGGCATCGTCGTATCTCGTCGCGCCGATCGCTTCGATCGACCGTCAGCCGCTCCGCGTTCCGGCCCCGGGACCCATCACCACCCGCTGCAAGACCCGGTTCCACCGCGTGCTCAGCGGCGAGGATCGGCGCTCGGCGGAGTGGCTCACACCCGTCTGACGGGTGGCTTCGACAGCTCGGCATCAGGGAAATAGGTGGCCCCAGGGATCGTTAGACGATCCCGGGGGCCGAAGAGCGCGCGCTGCCTCGATGCGTCTCGCGCACCAGAAGCCTGCGCAGCCAGCGCTCAGGAGGGGCCAGGCGTGGTTACGCCTGGGAATGGGGTGAAGGGATCAGCGAACCAGCCGCGGGGGCCGGCAGCCGGGGGGCTACGGGCAGCGACGGCGGTAGACGCGCCGGTCGCGGGTGATTCGCGTCGCGAAGAGGGGGACGCGCGAGGCTCCTCCCGAAACCTTCGAGATCGACGAACCCCGGATTCGCGGAGGAGCGACGACGCGCCTCGGCGTTGCGAATCCACCACTGCACGACAGCCAACCGGACACGCGTCATGAACGACATTGCTCCTCCTTTCGAATTGAATTCACGAGTTGGTGCGTCGGCCGCGAATCGAACGCGGACGGTCTCGGTATCAGCAAGACCAGGGGAACCACCCCGTACCGACGCGAGGGCGATGCGCCTCATGCGATCGCCGCCGCGGGAAAACCCGCGATGAACACGAGATAAGTGAGCATCTTCACGAGCATCTCCTTCGGGCGTGCCGACTCGATTGTCGGCGCGGTGCAGGGCGAGGGGATCGAACCCTCCTTGCCGTGGGTGTGGGCCACGTGTCGTCACCAGACAACACGCCCTGCTTGCTGGTTGAATTGGCGGTTCATGCTCTGTGAGCGGGGGGATCGGCGGGCCGCAGGCCCACCCGACGGTGTCGGGGGGAGCGACAGCGGCGCTCCCCCTGACCGTGAGTCGCTGTGCGTGGAGTCGAACCACGGTGGTACTCGTTATGAGCGAGTCCTCTCTCCGAGAGTCACAGCGTTAGTGAGCCGACGAGTGGATGTCGAAGACACGGGTAATGGATGTAGTCCTCGACGACATTCGGCTCGGAAGAATCGCCCCGGGGGCGGACCCCCGGGGACTTGGTTACGCAGACGCCAGCTCGATCGCACGGATCACGTCCACCCAGTGCGATGCGCCGAGGTCTCCCTTCGCGAACAGCGACACGATCTCGAACACGCGGTCGCTGAAGCCGCCGACGTTCAGGACGTCCGCGTCGTCCTGGACTTGCGTCGATGCGTACGGCTGCAGGTCGATCAAGACCAGCTTCGCCTGCGGGTTCCGATCCTTGAACCGGACCCACTGGCTCGCCATCTCGGTCGAGCGTCCGCTCTTCACACCCCGCGGGCCGAGACCGAAGTCCGCCCACGACATGTTGTCGGACACGTAGACCACGAGGTCACCCTTCGCCTTCTCTGCGTTCAGCTTCTTCAGCGGAGCGCTGCACGCCGTACCACCCGAGGGCAGCTTGGCGAGGAGATCGGCGTTGGTCATCACCGAGTCGTACGGGTTCAACCGCCGCGGCAGCGGAACCACGTCGTCGCTGAAGGCAATGATCTCGGCCGTCGGGTTCTTGCGCACCAACGAGGCGGCGACGAGCGCCGCGACGTCGATGCAGCGAACCGCGGTGGTCGAGCCCTTGCGGTGACCGGTCACCGGCGAGTGCATCGAGCCGGACACGTCCGGGCAGATGTAGACCTTGCCGTTCACCTCCGGGACGTTCTCGGTCGCGACCTCCATCGCCTTCTGCAAAGCGTTGGTGATCGAGTCGGGGACGCCAGGGGTGGACGCCTTGTAGGCCATCATCAGCTGGTACGGGAACGCCTTCGCACGGCGGACCTGGGTCGCGTCGCCGAGCTTCTGCGCGACGTGTGCGACCAGAGCCGCGTCCTCGAACACTCCGTGACGTGCGAGCGTGTTGAGGTTCATGCGGAGCTGCGTCCAGCTCATGTTCTTCGCGAGGCGCTTCCACGCCGACGCGTCGAGGGGCAGGGCCGTCAGCATCTCGAACGGGACGTCGGGCAGGTCCTTCGACTCGCCCTTCTTGAACGCCTCGAACGAACGGACCAGCGGCGGCAGGTTGGTCTCGTCGACCTCGCGGCCGATCAACCATCCGTACAACGCCTGCCGCATCACGTCGGTCTCGCCCTTCTCGTTCTTCGGGACGGGACGGACCAACTTGATGACGTCCGCGAGCGACGGGTCGTTGCCGACCGACGCCCGGAAGACGTTCTCCGCCGAGCGCGAGGAGAACCACGCGCGTGCCAGGCGCTTGGGTGCCGAACCGAACGACTTGCGTCCGCTCACGCCGCTGCGAACGATCTGCGTGAAGTTGCGGAGCATCTTCGCGTTGTCGATCACCCGCGGGAAGATCGCCGACAGCAGGCTCACGTCCTTCGACGCGAGGCATGCCGCGAGGAACGCCGGCAGGTCCTTCATGTACCCGCGCTCCCGCGCGAAGACCGCAGTCTTCGCCAGGAACAACGGGTCGACCTGCGCCGCCAGCTCCAGGACCTTGTCGAGCTGCTGGTCGGCCGTCGCGTAGAACGTGCAGTTGAAGGTTCCGGTCGCCGCATACTGTGCGAGTGCGTGCTCCGCAGAGAACGCATACGCCCGGCCACCTGCCTCGTTGATGGTGTTCGCAGCCTTCGCCTTCGACGCGGTCGCGAACAAGTTCTTGTTTGCCATGACGATACGTTCTCCTCTCTGGGCATGTCTTCCCGTCACGCCGCGCCCATCGCGCGTGATTGGGTTTCTTGATCTCTCGAGTGACTCCGGCGGGAGTCGAACCCGCATCGTCCCGGGTAAAGCGACCCTTTCGGGAAACGCGCTTCCCTACACGCCCCACTGGGAGACGTGCCCGGTGCATCCGCAACCCTGGGTGCACCCCACCAAGCCGTCCTTCTCGCCGACGACGCCGACGAGTCGACCTTGCACGGCAGGTCCCGGGACCGGCTTGTGGCCGTCCGGTCTAATGAACCGTTTTTCCGGTGCCCTTCCCTTCTTGGACGACGGAGTCTAAAGATCGTTTCCGATGCACTGCGCGTTCTGTCGTCGGGAGCTGATCTACGTCCACGGCCACGCTGCCTGTGGCAACAACACCTGCCCCATGTTCGGAGCGAACCAGGCCGAGTGCTGCAGCGGCGAGACCGCCGAGACCTGTCCTGCAGTGGTCGTCGGACGACGCGACGATCGGGCCGCCGACTGAAGCCGCGGTAGCAGACCCTGGAGTCGAACCAGGCTCCTCGAGGTTATGAGCCTCGGTCGGCCGGCGTGCAGGTAGCACGCCGGCACTTCCTCCCTCCGAGTCGGTCGGCCGGCGTGCAGGTAGCACGCCGGCACTTCCTCCCTCCGAGTCGGTCGGC
>Ga0208492_1000152_pt1 | contig 70989 bp, 66 predicted proteins | sample Subbioar_CSW14AB_FD_184820 | JGI IMG/M metagenome (GOLD analysis project Ga0208492, IMG submission 184820) | Serpentinite rock and fluid subsurface biosphere microbial communities from McLaughlin Reserve, California, USA - CR12Mar_CSW14AB (SPAdes) | ecosystem: Environmental > Terrestrial > Deep... | reverse complement strand
GGGGGGGGGTGTCGGGGGGAGCGCAGCTCCCCCTGACCTCAACGATAGGGCTTGGACAGCGGGGGGGCGTCGGGATCGTGAATTTCGCGCGCAGCGCGCGAGCCGATGTGGATCTTGCGGACGATCCACGTCGCGATCACCACCCACGCGATGACCGAGACCACTCGCGCGATGAGCGGAAGCACCTCGAGCGAGGCACGGGCCTCTTCGTCGAGCGCGAGGCTCGCGCGCGGGAACGCGAGGACGAAAAACGCCACCGCGATGAGCAGGGCCACGCGGTGGGCGAGCAGCGAGCCACGGCGCATCGCGATGCCCGACACGCCGAGCGCGGTCGCGAGCGCGAACGTCGCCCAGGTGCCGACGGGCCACGGCCGCTCGGGTGCGAGCTGCCACGCGAGCCACACTGCAGCCGCGCCGACGGCCATCACCCAGATGGGCGCGCTCTTCACCCGAACCCATGGGTCCGCGTACGTGCCGGGAACCGGCACACCCGCGACCCACATCGCCACGCCGCGTCCGACCTGCACGCGCAACCGTCGTCCGTCGGGGAGCTCGAAGGTACCTCCGCGCCGCAGCACGCGAACGTCGGCCTTCGCGACGAGCACGTCGTCGCAGCGCACCCGCAACGTGCGGTACCCGTTGACCCACGACACCTCGAGGCGCGGGGGTCCCCCGCGTTCGAGGGGATAGCGGATGCGGAGCACGAGAGGAGTGTATCGCCCGGCTGCTCCGGGCGTCTGCACCGACGCGTCTTCGACGATGACCGTGCTAGGGTTCGGCCGCGATGCCGCAGCGGTATTTCGACGTCGTCGTACTCGGGATGCGCACGGGCGCGCTCGTGTGCGCGGCGCTGCTTGCTCGCCGCGATTTCCGGGTGCTGGTGGTCGGCGATGGATACCTCCCCGCGACCTATCGCCTCGGGCCCCTGCCCTTGCGACGCCGCACGTTCGCGCACCTCGGGGCGACGGCGCCCTCGTATCGGCGCCTCTTGGCCGAGCTCGCGCAGACCCAGGCGTTCCGCCGCCGGCTGCGGCCGCTCGATCCGATGTTCCAGGTGCTCGACGGACGTAGCCGTCTCGACGTTTCCCCCGAACCGAGCGTCTTCGCGCGCGAGCTCGACCGCGAGCTGCCAGGCACACGCGGCCCCATCGAAGAGCTCCATGCAGGGCTCGGGCGTGTCAACGGTGCGATCGACTCGGTGCTCGATCAAGACGCGGTATGGCCACCCGGCACGTTCTGGGAGCGACGTGAGACCGGCCGATTGCGAGACGCCCTGCCCGAGGTTCCCGCGGTGCTGCCCGTGGATGCGGGATATCGACGCATCGTCGAGCTCGGTGCGCGCTTCGCGAGCCACCTCGCGAGCGACGCGAACGATCCGTTGCCGCCGCTCGCGACGGCGCGGCTCCACGCAGCATGGACGCGGGGTCCGTTCGAGCTCCCCGGTGACGAAGACGAATCGGTGGCGCAGCTCGTCGAGCGCATCCGGGCGCACGGCGGCGAGGTGCGGTCGACCGAGCACTGCGAGGCGATCCTGCAGCAGCGCGGTCGCGTGCGCGGCGTCATCCTCGACGGCGATGGCGAGGAGACTGGGGCGGGCTTCGTGATCACGGACCGCCCGGCGGCGCGCATCGTCGACCGCGTCCGTGAGTTCCCGTTCGACCGGCACGAGCCGCATCCTGCGTCACAGGTCGCGCGGCGGCGCTTCGTGATGTCGCTCGTGGTCTCGAACGACCTCGTTCCCGCACCGCTGGCGCGGTTGTCGTTTCTCCGTGCGCCCGACCACCGCATGCCCGACGTGCTGCTCCACCGCGCGACCTTCGCGGGCCCCGAGGCCATGTTGACCGAGCGCAACGCGGAGTTGTGGGTGTGCGAGGTGCTGTTCGGTCCCGCCGCCATGCCCGGCTTCGACGGCGAGCTCCGCGCGCGCGAGGCGGTCCTCGCCACGGTGCGGGCACACTTCCCGTTCATCGACCGGCACGTGCTGGTCATCGATTCGCCGCACGACGGCGCGCCGATCTTCGCGCGATTGGAAGGCGACGAGCTGCGAGCGCTGCCGCGCAACGAGCTGCGACCGGGGGGTGGTTCGCTCGCCGCGGAGCCGGCCGAGCCGCAGTACCGACGGTTCGCCGAGGCCTTCGCCGGCATCGGCGGCGAGCCGATTCGCACACCCGTCGACCACCTGCTCACCGTCGCGCCGACGGTGCTGCCCGCGCTCGGGGTCGAGGGAGAGATGCTCGCGGCCTGGGGCGCAGCGCGCCTGGTGACCAAGACCGATCGCAAACGCGAACGCATGCGCCGCGAGATGTGGTCGAAGATCGAGATCTGAATAGCTTCGGCGCTCGGCCGTCGACCGCGCATGCGCCGGACCGTGTTGCTTCCCATCTTCTTCTTCCTCGCTGCGTGCTCGTCGAGCAGCGAAGGCACCCCAGCGGTCCTCGATGACGCCTCGAGCGTCGAGACCGGCACCGACTCCGCGTCGTCGACCGAGACGGCAGCGACGGAAAGTTCCGTCGAAACCGATGCAGTCCCTTCGGACAGCGGCCCCTGCGGCAAGCGCGAGCATCCGTGTTGTGGAGGAAAGACGTGTGAGAGCGGGCTCGCGTGCCAGGACCTGCCGAGCCTCGGACCGACGTGCCTCTGCGATACGAGCCTGTGCGATCGGTTCGGGTACGTCTGCGATGGCAACAAGCAGGTCGGGTGCGGTCCCACCGCGCCGGGCAGCTGTTACGTGCCGGTCACGACGCGTGTGTGTCCTGCCGACTCGCCTTGTGATCCGAGCACCGGTACCTGCGGCGGGTGCAGCGCGTCCGATCCCTGTTCGAGCAAGGCCGACGGCACGTTCTTCGGATGCTCGCCGTACACCGCCGAGTGGTGCCGCAAGAACTCGAGCGGCTGCGTGGTCACCGTGAAGGAGAGCTGCGGCATCGCCTGCGTCGGCGGCGCACGCAATGGCTGCTGCGGCGGCGAGGGCCAGATGTGCTGCAGCCCGCCGGGCGCCGCATGTGTCAGTGGGCTCTCGTGCACCAGCGGTACATGTAAGAAGTAGGCCTGAGTCTCAGCACGGGCGTACGAAAGCGGTCAGCTCACGCGCCGAGCTGTCTGGCGCGGGCGAGGATTCGAGCGTGTTCGGGGATCGACTCGAGCATGCACGCGCGACGCGATTCGTCGGAGATGCGCGCCGCAACCGCCATCAGTCGATCGCGCGCGACAGCGACGATCGCCCGCGCCGATTCCGTATCGCCGCTCGCGAGCAGGGCCTCGGCGAGCATCAGACGAATGAGCGGCTCGCCTTCCTCGATCGTCCCGAGGCGATCGAGGCCATCGCGGGCTTCGTCGGCGCAGATGCGTGCTTCGACGAGATCTCCGCGCGTGAGGAGGATCTCGGCGAGAGTGGCCAACGCCGCAAGCCGGGTCGGCGGAAACTCGACCAGGATCTCGATCGCGCGACGCCCCTGCCGTTCGGCCTCGTCGAGCTCGCGTCGCAGCAGGTGGATGTGCGCGAGATAGCGGAGCGACGCGCCCTCCAGGCGCTTGTCGCCCTGCTCATGGAAGATCGCGACCGCGGCGCGTTCGGCATCGAGCGCTTCATCGAGGCGACCGAGCAGCCCGAGCACGCGGCCGAGATTGTGTTTCGCGCTGGCGACGGTGTGCTGGAGGCCGAGGTGATCGGCCTCGCTCCAGGCCATGCGGAGCACGCGCTCGGATTCCTGGAGCTCGCCGACCTCCATGAGGAAATAGCCGATGTATCCACGCTGGATGCACGCGTTTCGCCGATCGCCGGCGCGGGTGAACGCGTCCGCCGCCCGCTGCATCTCGAGGATGCAACCTTCGAGACTCCCGTCGAGCATCGCGCGAGTCGCGCGCGCATCGTGCACCCAGCCGGCGAACGCGGCGCCCGCCGCGCTGGTCTCCGGCGCCAGTGCTTCGACCTGCGCGAGGACGGCGGTCGCGAGGTCGTAACGGCCGGCGTACATCAGCTGCGCGGCCACGTTGCTCATCGCGACGACGTAGGCGCCGGCGATCTCACCGGTGCGCGCGTGGTGCGCGTCGGGCCCGATGACGCTGCGCACGAGCTCGACCAGCCGCTCACCGCCGCTGCGTCGGCCCATGGCGACCGCGACCTTTCCGAGCGCCGCGTACCAGAGCGCCGTCCCCGGTCGAAGGTGCTCCATGGCTTCGCGTCCGCGAACCTCGGCCTCCGCGAAGTCGCCACGCCAGTGGTGCGCTTCGGTCGCGAGCCAGCACAACGCGCCGCGCACTTCACCGCCCGGATTCGACCCTAGCGCGCGCTCGACGCACGCGAGGACGACGCCATAGTCGTTGCCCTCGAGCGCCTGTTCCGCGGCGCGACGATAGGCCGCGATCGCCTTGCTCGGCTCGCCGCCTCGCTCGAAGTGCTCGGCCAACTTGCGTGCGTCGCGCTCTCCGACGCTCTCGAGCCACAGGCCGGCGAGCCTGTGGCCGAGCACGCGATCGGAGTCGGTGAGCATCTGGTAAGCAGCGTCGCGCACCAGAGCGTGGCGGAAGATGTACTCGCGGTGGCCAGGAAATTTCCCCTCCCCGCGGGGGGAAATGATCTCTCGCTGCACCAGCGTGTCGATCATTTGATCGACGTGGGCCGTGCGGGCGCCGCCGCCGAGAAGCGCCGCGACCGACGATGGCCAGAAGATCTGGCCGAACACGCTCGCCGCGCGGAGCACGCGACGCGCCTCGGGATCGAGCTCTTCGAGGCGCGCTTGCACCATCGCGAGCACCGTCTCGGGCAGCGCCGACGCCTCCCCACCGCGTTCGCCGGAGCGACGCTCGCTCACGGCGCGCACCAGCTCCTCGAGATAGAACGCGTTCCCCTGACCGCGTTCGATGATGTCCGCGATCGTCGCGGGAGGCACGTCCTCGCCGAGCGCGGCGCGGACCATCTTCTCGCTGGCCTTCTTTCCCAGCTCGGGGAGCGAGATCTGCAACGCGGACCGCTCGGCCCAAAGACGCGGAAAGAGCTCGACGACATCCGGGCGCGCGAGCGCGAGGACCATCAGCGGCTTCTCGCGGAGCGCACGCAGCGCCGCGTCGACGAAACGGACGCTCGGGAGATCGCCCCAGTGCAAATCTTCGAGCACGAGGAGCACCGGCCGTGCGTCGCATTCTGCGGAGAGGAGGTCCTCGAACGCACGACGCATCTGATCGCCCATGAGGATGGCGTCCTGCCGCGCGGCGACCACTTCGATCGACACGTCGTCGGAGGGGAGATCGACCAACTCTCCGAGGAAGGCGGCGACGCGCGGGATTTGCGCCGGAGCGACGTGCCGAGCGACGCGCGCCCGGAGCTTCTGCAGCGAGACCGCGCGCGGCTCACCCTCGAGCAAGCCCGCGGTCCCGCGGATCAGCTGCGCGATCATGCCGAACGGCGATCCCCCCGCGATCGGATCGCCGCGCGCGATCACCACCTCGCATTCGTCGTCACGCGACCGGACGTGGCGCACCAGCTCGAAGCGGAGACGCGACTTGCCCAGGCCCACGGCGCCAACCACGACCACCGCGCGCGCCACGCTCTCCTCGACGCACTCGGCGTAGGTGCCGCTGAGCAGCGCGAGCTCGCGTTCGCGGCCGACACACGGTGTGTCTCTTCCGAGGAGCTTGCGCGACGCAGCGATCGCCGGACGTTCACCGCGGAGGGACAACCCGCGCGCGTCGCCGCCGAGGTCGAATCGTGCATCGAGCAACCCGGCGGTGACTTCGTCGACCCGGACCTCCGCATCGGAGGAGCTCCCGAGGAGCGCCGCGGCGCGATCGATCACCTCGCCGACGGGCAGCCGCTCGCCGACGCGCGCACGGCCGGTGGCGAGCGCCATCCGCGCATCCGGGAGCAGCTTGCGGATGGCAATCGCGCAACGCGCGGCGCGGAACGCCTCGTCCGTCGCCGAGCCGATGCCCGTGCTCATCACGATCGAGGAACCACCCGCGAGCATCTCGATGCGCGCGCCGCACGACTCTGCGACGCGTCGCAGCGGTCCTTCGACTTCGTCCGCCACCAAGGTCTCGGCCGTCGCCGCGCCGCTCGACGAGGCGATGGCGAGCACGCTGATCAATCGCTGTTCGCCGGCGGTGAGAGAGGGCGGCCGTTCGCTCGGCGTCGCGCGACCGAGCTCGAAGATACCGCCGAGGCGCGCCGCTGCGAGCGCGCTCCGCACGATCGATGCGTCGCGCGGTCTTCGCTCCGCCTCTTTCGCCAACATCGACGCCACGAGCGCGTCGACGGCCTCGGGAACGGAAGCGCGCAGATCGCGAACGCGCGGAACGTCGGCGACGAGCACCTTGGCGAGCACTGCCATCAGGTTCTCGCCGACGAACGCGGCGCGCCCGGTCAGACACTCGAAGAGCACGCACCCGAGCGAGAACACATCGGCGCGCGCATCGAGCGACGAATCGCCGCGAGCCTGCTCCGGCGCCATGTATCCGAGTGTGCCGAGCACGCTACCGGCTTGCGTCGCCCGCACCATCGACTCGGCGTGCGCGATGCCGAAATCGAGGAGCACCGGATCGGACACGCGTCCGCCGCGCAGGATGACGTTGCTCGGTTTGACGTCGCGGTGAACGATGCCCCGCTCGTGCGCCACGGCGAGCGCCGAGCCGATCTTCTCGGTGACGTCGAGCGACTCTTCGATGGTGAGTCCCTCGCGCGAGAGACGCGCTTCGAGGTCTTCGCCTTCGATCCACTCCATCGCGAGCCACGGCTCGGCGGCGGTGGTCGTGCCGTGCGCGACGTAGCGCACCACCGACGCATGGCGAAGCTCCGACAAGAGCAGGGCTTCGCGCTGGAAACGCTCGATTTCGTCCCGCGCGCGTCGCTTCAGGATCTTCAACGCGACGAGCTCGCTGCTCTCGCGATCGCGTGCGCACCACACGATCCCCATCCCGCCGGCACCTGCTTCGCGCTCGAGCACGAAGCGATCGCCAAACACCGTTCCGGGCCCCACGCCGCCCAGTATCGCACCGGAGACCGCGTTCGAGGCGGGCATCCGCTTCGGCCCTGTTCCGCGCCGAAACGAGCGACCTCAGCCTCCGCAATGGCTCTCGACGGACGACGACAGACTACCGAACGCAGGAGAGTGAAGACTCGGTGCTGCGCGACGCACCACGCCCGCTATAACGAGTCGCACGAAATGCGGCGGCCCCCTCTGTCTTTCTTGTCCATCGGCGCGATCGTGCTCGCGCTGCAAGCTTCGTTCGTCGGCTGCTCGTCCGAGCCGACCTACACCGCGCCCGATCGCGCCGCGGGGACGCGTGCGCCTCGCACCGCGAGGTGCGACGACGAGGTCGATCCGACCGGGTGTCTGCTGCCGTGGCCCTCGAGCGTCTTCACCAAGCTCGATCCGACCTCGCCGACGGGCGTGCGCCTGTCGGTCGACGTCACCTCGTTGGGCGCGGAAGACGACGCCACGTCGCTCAATCGCGCCGACGGCTTCTCGCGGCTGACGCCGATCGCCACCGGGTTCGAGACCGAGCTCTCCGAGCCCGGGCCCGGCGCGATTCAGCTGCTCTTGGCCGAACCGGGACGGGCGGACGAGGGCGAAGCCGTGCCACTGCACGTCACGGCCGTCGCGAGCGACGACGAGGCTCCGCGCACGCTGCTCGTCGCAACGCCGAAGCACGTTCTCGAGCCGAACGCGGAGTACCTCGTCGTCGTCACCGACGCGCTGCGCGCGAAGGGTGGCGGCGCGATCGCGCCCGAGCGCTCGACGCGCGTCTCGCTCGGACTCGAGAGCGCTGCGTCGCAAGCGGAGGCGGACCTGCACGGCCATCATGCGCCCGCGCGCGCACTGCTTCGCAAGGTCGGCCTCGACGCGAACCGCGTGCTGCGGATGTGGACCTTCACGACGCGCTCCACCGACGATGGCACGCGCCGGCTCCGCGCGATGCTCGCCGCGTCGCGTGCGGCCGTGGCGGAAGGACGCACCAGCGTCACCATCGATGTGGTGAAGCCGGGCAGCGGCTCGGTCGCGCTCGACGTCGAAGGGCGCGTGACCGGGCTCCCGTCGTTCGCGTCGGCCACCGGCCTCACCCTCGACGCGCAGGGCCTCCCGGTCGCGAGCGGCACACGCGAGGCGCCCTTCCGGGTCGCGATCCCGAAGGGCACTGGCGATTACCGGTTCGTGATGTACGGACACGGCACCGGCGGCGAGTTCCGCGACACGGCCTTCGACGAAGAGCTCGGCAAAGAGGGCATCGCGAAGGTGGGTATCTCGTTTTACGGCTGGACGAAGGACGAAGCGCTCCCGACCTTCCTCGGTTTGAAGAAGATGTTCGCAGGCACCCACCAGTCGAGCGCGTGGCTGATGCAGGCGGTCGCCGACGGAGCAGCGATCCAGGCGGCGATGGCACGCGCCCTCGGTGACGCGCTCGCCGCCCCGACCCTCGGCGGCGCACCGAACCCTGCGGCTGGACGCAAGGCCGACGGCTCGATCGCGATGTGGACCGGTGGTTCGCTCGGCGGAACGATGGGGCTCGTGTTCACCGCTGCGAACCCCGAGGTGCGCGCGGCCGTGCTCAACGTCCCCGGCGCCGGTTGGACGCACTTCATCCCGGGCTCGTACCTCTACGCGATGATCCGGCCGTTCATCCGCGGGGCATACGGCTACGACCTCGGGGTGCTGCACGCGCTGTTGATGAGCCAAGGCAACTGGGACGACATCGACGGCGGGATCTGGCGAGAGGCGCTGGCCGGCCGCAAGACCACGTTCCTCCTCCAGGAGAGCATCGGCGATCAGGTGCTCCCCAACGTCGGGACCGAGAACGTCGCCAAGACCACCGGCGCGTCGCAGGTCGGCGCGGTCCTCGACCCGATCGAGGGCGTTTCCACGTCCGTCGAGGTCGTCGACGCGAGCGCGCTCACCCAGTTCAAGGTCGTGCAGACGTCGGACCTCGACGTGCACGGATTTGCCGCGCGAGACACCCCGGCTGGCATCGCGGCGCGCGAGCAGATTCGCGCGTTCGTCGCGTCGGTGTTCGCCGGTCGCCCGCGCATCGCACTGCCGCCGGGCTGCGTGGGCGGGAGCTGCGATTTCACGCGCTGACGTGCAAACTCAGTCCATCGGCTCGAGAACGGCGAGCGCACGCGAGACACGCTCGTCGTCCGCTTCGAGCGCGGCTTCGAGCGCGTCGCGGACCTCGGGGAGCGACGACGACGACGCGGCGATGCGCACGCGCGCGCGCTCGTGGGGATCGGCGTCGCCGAGCGCGATCGCGGCGGCGATGCGGATGTCGGGCCGGCGATGGGCGTCTTCGACGAGGAACACGAGATCTTCGCGCTGCACCGCAGCCCGGTACCCCGTGCCGCGCGCGAGATCGCGGACCGCGTTGAGCCACGCGGGGATGTCGCGTCCGTTGCGGGCGAGCGCCGAGTCGTCGACCTCGAGCGTGCCCGCGCGACGCATCGCACCGCGGATGCGCTCGGCGAGCATCGAGACCTGGAGACCGATCACCGGCGCATCCGAGCCGATGTGCCGCGAGACGACGAGCTCGCGCGTGGTCCCGTCGCGGAGCGTGAGCGAAACGAAGCCCGGGCGCGGTTCGACCGCGGCGATCGAATCGATCGGGACGAACGAGAGCCGGCGACCGAGATGGCGCGTGACCACCCCATCGGCGCCGACCACGTGGACCCTCGAGACGAAGGCGAGGACCGCGTAGGCGATGAAAAGCAGCGGGAGGAGCAACCCGAGCCAGTGGCTCATGAGGGGGAGCGCGATCGCGAGAGCCAGGGCGACGAGCCCTCCGACGACACGCGCCCAGGTCCGATCGACGATCGGGCTCCCCTCCGCCTGCCCGACGACGTGCTTCTCGTCGAGCTCGAGCGCGGCGACGAGTTGGTGCGCGCCCTCGACGTCGTCGGTCCACAGCTCGGTCGCGAACGCGCCGCGGCGGATGAGCCGGATGTACGCGCCGTTCGGCCACGAAGGTGACACGTATGCGCCCGTGATGGTCGCACGCGGCAATGCGGCTCCGTCGATCGAGAGGCACCCGTCGGCCACGCGCGCGCTCCGGGGAACCGGCTCGACGACGAGCCTCTGTGCTCGTATCCAGCAGGCGTACGCCGCCGCGAAGAGGATGAACCCGAGCCACTGAAAGCCGATGCCGAACAGCATGCCCGCGAGGAGCGGGGACAGCGCGAACCCCACCCCGAAGACGAGGACGGGCAGGCCGATCACCGCGAACAACGCGAGTCGCCACGGCTCACGCGCTCGCACGCGATGGACCGTGACGGAACGGGTCGAGTCGCTCATGCGAGCGCTCGATCAGAGATCGTCGTCGTTGCCGCCGCCCTGCGCCTGCCCCTCGGCCGCGCGCGCGCGAGAAAGCATGCGGTGGAAGCTCGGACGCGGGACCTGCGCGAGCTCGGCGGCCTTGGCCACGACGCCGCCGACACGCGCGAGCACGTCGGGGAAGTAGGCGCGGTCGAACGCCTCGAGCACGCGGCGCTTGGCCTCGTGATAGGGGAGCGAAGCGAGGTCGCCGAGGGCACCGAGCACGCCCTGCTTGGGACCGCCGGGCGCGTTGATCGACTCGCCGAAGAGCACCTCGGGGCGCGCGCTCTCGAAGGTGGCCCACCGCTCGACGACGTTGCGCAGCTCGCGCACGTTGCCGGGCCAGGGGTGCGCGAGCAGCACCTGCACCAGATCGGCCGGCACCTGCGCGCCCGGGCCGCGAATGCGCTCGAGGAAATATTGCGCGAGCGCGGGGATGTCCTCGCGGCGGTCGCGGAGCGGCGGGATGACCACGCGGATGACGCTGATCCGGTAGTAGAGGTCCTCGCGGAACTCGCGGCGGCGCACCGCCTCGGCGAGTCGACGGTTGGTCGCGGCGACCACACGCACGTCGATCGGGATCGTCTTGCTGCCACCGACGCGGCGGATCTCGCGTTTTTCGAGGACGCGCAGGAGCTTGGCCTGCTGCTCGAGCGGGAGCTCGCCGAGCTCGTCGAGGAAGATGGTGCCGCCGTTGGCGCGCTCGAACGCGCCCGCGCGAGAAGCGACCGCGCCGGTGAACGCGCCGCGCTCGTGGCCGAACAGCTCGCTCTCGATGAGGTTCTCGGGAAGCGAAGCGCAGTCGACCGCGACGAACGGCCCTTCGGCGCGCTGCGACTCCTGGTGGAGCGCGTACGCGAGCACCTCTTTGCCGCAGCCGCTCTCGGCCTCGAACAGCACCGTGACGGTGGCCTTGGCCGCACGGTCGAGGAGCGCGAACACGTGACGCATGGCCACGCTCATGCCGAGCGCGCCGCCGAACTCGACGCGCGGCGACACCTCGAGATCCATCGCGCCTTCGGCGAGACGGACGGCCATGGAGGTCTGGCCGAACGAGAGCGTGGTGTCCTGGATGAGGGTGCCCTCGGCGATGCGACATCCGCCGAGCCACGTTCCGTTGCGCGAACCCAGATCGCGGACCAGGAGGCCGTCCGCGGTTGCGGCGACTTCGAGGTGGCGTCGCGAGATCGCGGGATCGGTGAGGCGGACGTCGACGTCGTTCCCCTTGCCGATGGTGAGGCTCGGGGACTCCATCTTGACCGATAGACCTCGGTCGGGTCCCGCGACGACCTCCAGCGTCGCGCCGCGGAGGCGGATCGTGCTGGTCGTGGGAATTGCGCGAGTCGCTGTGATGTCGTCGTGCTCGGGCATTTTTTCACGGGCCCGGTCCCGCCAATGGCGGACCCCGGGGAGGGGCGGTCGCGCGCCTTCGCGCTCAGGTGAGCTTAACAGATGACCAGGGCCACACGCGAGGGCTAGTCTCTCGGGCCGTGGCACGACTCGTCGGCGGTCGGTACGCGATCGAACGCCGGATCGGCGAGGGCGGGATGGCCGAAGTCCTGCTCGCCCGAGACGAGGCGCGGGCTGGCGCGCCCGTGGTCGTCAAGCGGTCTCGAGCACACCTGGCCCATCAGCCGGAATTCGCCCAGCTGTTCTTGCGTGAGGCGCGGCTCGCCTCCCTCATCCACCACCCGAACGTGGTGGAGCTCGAGGGGGTGGGTGACGACGAGGGACAGCCGTATCTCGTCATGGAGTACCTCCAGGGGTTCACCGTCCGGGAAATCTTCCTCCGTTCGCAGAAAGAAGGTGGCGTCCCCCAGGATCTCGTGGCGTTCGTCATCCTGGGCGCCGCGCGCGGGCTGCATGCGGCCCACATCGCGGTCGACGAGCGCGGCGTGCCCATGGGTTTGATGCACCGCGACGTCTCGCCCCACAACCTCTTCATCACCGAGTCCGGGGTGGTGAAGGTGCTGGATTTCGGCATCGCCAAAGGCGTGAACGAGCACACGATGACCCGCGCCGGTCACGTGAAGGGCAAGGCGAGCTACCTCGCCCCCGAGCAGCTCGATCCGAACGCCAAGATCGACGCACGCGCCGACCTGTTTTCCCTGGGAATCGTGGCGTGGGAGCTCTTCACCGGAAAACGCTTGTTCCGGCGGACCACCGAGACCGACACGATCAACGCGATCCGCGCGCTCAAGGTCGAGCGACCGAACCAGGTGCGTCCCGAGATCGGGCGCGAGTACGCCGACATCGTGATGGCGATGCTCGCACGCAAACCGGACAATCGCCCCCCCACGGCCGAGGCGATCGTCGCCTCGTTCGAGCACGCGCTCTCGCGTCGGGCGCCAGGCGTTGCGGGCCAGGCGCTCGCCGATTTCATCGCCCGCATCCGCGAGATCGACCCGAAGGAGGTCTCGCGCGTCTCGCTGCCTCCCGGTCCGGCCAAACCGCTCGAACCGCGGCAAGCCGCGCCGAAGATGTCCCCCACCCCGCGCCCGCTCGCGGGAAGGCTGCAGACGCCGGCCGTGGTCGCCCGCCCGCCGACTCCGCCCCCGCCCGCGCGCGAGGAGATGACCGCCGACGTCGCGCCGCCGGCGGCCTCGTGGGTGAACCTCGGCGGAGGCACCGCGCCGGTCGACGGCAGCGTGGTGGGTACGTTCGCGGTCGCGGGCGCCACCGCGGGCAGCGCAGACATGTCCGGCGGCTACGAGGCGCTGTCTGCCGACGACTTCGTCCTCGAGCCTTCGAACGCGGGGCCGCTCCCGCAACCTGCGCCCGAGTTCGATCCCAACGGGGACGCGCCGACGCTCGCGTTCGCGCCAGCCGTCATTCCGCCGACACCCATGGTCATCGCGCCGCGTCCCGTGTCGGTCCCTCCTGCCCCACCGCCGCCGCGCGTCGCGCCGATGAGCCCGTTCCACCAGGAAACGCTGCGAATCCGGCCGCGCTCCCAGGTCGATCTCTTCTTCGCCAAGACCGAGCTCCGCGTGAAGGCGCTGCTCGATCGCGTCGAGGCGCGCGTCGGCGCCCGCCCGCCCCCTGCCCTGATCGCCGCGGTCCTCGCCGGTGCCTTGCTCAGCGGCGTGGTCGTCGCGTTCCTGATCGCGTCGCTGTTCTGATCAATGCGCGACCACCCACGCGGCGGTCACCCGACCGGCGGTGGGACGATCGCAACCGTCGGCCGCGTGCAAGGTGCGGATCTCGACACCGGGCGGGGTCTCGCGGCACGACTCGGCGTTTGTGTGCGTGCCGTTCGCGCAGTCGAGCTCCGCGTGGAAGCAGACGGTCAGCGTGCGGTCGCCTTCGTGCGAGATCGCGCACGCGACGCCCTGTGCGCCAGCGGCCTCGCAACGGACTCGTCCGTCGATGCCATCGCCGCCGTCGCGCGGCGCAAAGACGACGGTGGCGTCGACCGGGGGTCCCTTCGGCGAGGGACGTGCGCACCCCGCGTATCCCGCGAGCAAGCCGACCCACACCAGCGCGCGCATCAGTAGCCGGTGCTGCCGTAGCCGCCGCCGCCGCGCACGGTGTCGTCGAGCGCTTCGACGACCTTGAGCTCGGCGCGCGCGTGTCGCGCCACGACCATCTGCGCGATGCGCTCGCCGGGCATGACGTCGGCGCTGTCGGTGCCGAGGTTCACCAGGAGCACTTTGATCTCCCCCCGATAGTCGGCGTCGATGGTGCCTGGCGAGTTGAGGATGGTGAGGCCGCGGCTCCACGCGAGACCGCTGCGCGGTCGCACCTGCGCCTCGTAGCCTGGCGGTAGAGCCATCGCGATGCCGGTGGGCACGAGCACCCGCGCGAGCGGAGCAATGGTGAGCGGTCCTTCGATCGCGGCGACGAGGTCCATGCCTGCCGCGAGCGGCGTCTGGTAGGACGGCAGCGGGACGCGGACCTGCCCGACGCGACGGACGTGCACGACGACCCGGTCCTCGTTGGGCGCGGATGCGTTGGGCAGCGGCGGGGGAAGGGAGCCCGGCCGTGCTTGGGTCGAGGGGCCGCGCGGTATCTGGTTCCGTGCGTTCGCGAGGATGCCCGCCTCAGTGCCGAGCTTCGGCGCGATGCGCGACGTGGTGTCGTCGGGCATCGGATCGAGATCCATCGTGTTCTCGCTGCCGTCGCCACGCATGGCCCGCGATCCGTCGAAATTCTCGGCCTGTCGCCGGTGGGCCGGCGGGGGTGGTCTCGGGGGTTTCGGCGGCACGCTGGGCACGAATCCGTGGTACGTCGGCTGCGCCCCGGCCGAAAGAGCCGGTGGCGACCGAACGCTCGGAACAACCCGGCGTTGACCAGAAGGAGCATTCGTGCTTTCCTTCGCGCCCCCTTCGCAAAGGTCGGCTCCGTGTCTGGAGCGCGGCGAAGGCGACTTGGAGCCCGTCCGATGAACACCGCCCCGCAGATCCAGGCCCTCGAGGCCGCCCAGCTCCGCACCGACATCCCCCAGTTCCGCGCCGGCGACTCCGTGCGCGTCCACTACAAGATCGTCGAGGGCGACAAGGAGCGCATCCAGGTCTTCCAGGGCCTCGTGATCAAGCAGCACCGCGCTGGCGCCCGCAGCACGTTCACCGTGCGCAAGGTCTCGTTCAACGTCGGCGTCGAGCGCATCTTCCCGCTCTACTCGCCGCGTATCGACAAGATCGAGATCACCGGCAAGGGCGTCGTCCGCCGCTCGCGCCTCTTCTACCTTCGTTCGCTGCAGGGCAAGGCCGCCCGCCTCCGCGATCAGAAGGACGCGTGATCGGCTGAGCGAGACTCCGGTCTTGCTCTTCCATCGTCGTGCACCGGACCTCCTCTTCTCTCGAAGGGGGGGTCATCGTGCTTTTGTTCGCGACGTGGGTGCGTGGGCGTGCAGCGGCTGCGGAGAGCGCGCGCGATTCCCTTCGAGCAATCGCGGCTCGTTGCGCTTGGCCGGCTTGTTGCTGAACACATTCGTCGAGGAGGTGGCTCATGTCCCCCACCCGACAAACTCCCAGACCCACGTCCCGCCTTCGGCGGATCCGTGGACTCCTCGCCTGTTTCGGCGCACTGGCCCTCGTGGCTCTGCCGCTCGCCTGCGCGAGCGAGAGCACGGACCCCAGCGCCAACTCGTCCACCGCGTTCGAGGCTCCGCACGGCTGCGGTGACACGCGCGCTTCGGAGTGCGAGCAGAACGAGATCTGCAAGCTCGCGGTCGGCGCCTGTCACAAGGCCGGCGCCAGAGGCGTTTGCATGGCTCGGCCGGAGATGTGCCCGATGATCCTCGCGCCGGTCTGCGGCTGCGACGACCAGACGTACAACAACGCCTGCGAAGCCCTGCGGGCCGCGGTGAACGTCGCGTACGAAGGTCCATGCGGACCGTTCCTCTGCGGGGGCCCGAGCGGCATCCAGTGCGCCCCGACGCAGTACTGCGCCGCCGCCGACTGCGACGCGATCGGCTTCTGTGTCGATCGTCCCGAGTCGTGCGACACCCGGCTCGGCACTCCGGTCTGCGGCTGCGACCGCAAGACCTACGAGAGCGCGTGCGCCGCGCACGCCGCCGGCGTCACGGTCTTCGTCCGGAACGCGTGTCCGGTCGTGCCGTGGGTGCCCTCGGCAGCAGCGGAGCTGAAGCCCCCGCACTCGATCCGATAGCGGGGCTTTCGGCGACACTCGGAGCCCCGGCGCATTCGGCCTATAGGCTCGTGCAATGGCGCACGAAGGCCACGAGCACGAGCATGAGCATCAGCACGAGAGTAGTAGCGATGCTCTCCACGACGGGAGCGACGACGCTCGAGACGCAGCGAGCGTCGCCAGCTTCGCCGAGCCCATCCCCGAGCTCGCAACGTGCCGCCGAGTGCTCCACGTCGACCCCATCGGTGGCGCCGCCGGCGACATGCTCGTGGCCGCGTTCCTCGATCTCGGGGTGCCGCGCGAGGTCATCGAGTCCGCCGTGTCGGCGACCGGCCTCACCGGCTATCGGCTCGAGATCGGCCGACGTGACAAACACGCCATCGCCGCCTCGTCGTTCGACGTGATCGTCGAGGGCGAGCACCCCGCCCGCGACTACTCGACCATCGCGCGCATGCTGGCGAATGCACCGCTCGAAGAGCGCGTGAAGGCGATCGCAGCGCGCGCGTTCCTCCGCCTCGGTGAGGCCGAGGCGAAGATCCACCATCAGCCGCTCAGCTCCGTTCACTTCCACGAGGTCGGGGGCGTCGACTCGATCGTCGACGTCGTCGCGGCCTCGGCCGCGCTGGCCCACGTCGAGCAACTGGGTGGACGACTCGGCGTGTCGCTCGGCGCGTTGCCGGTCGGCACCGGGACCGCGAGAGGCGCTCATGGCGCGATCCCGGTGCCCGCACCGGCGGCGTTGGAGCTGACGATCGGGTTGCCCGTGCGCGATCCGGCGTTTGCGCCCGGAGTGCGCGGTGAGCTCGTCACGCCAACGGGTGCGGCGCTGCTCCGTGCGTTCGTCGAGCTGTTGCCCTCGAGCCTCGGCAGCTGGCCGTCGTTCGTGCCGCGCGCGATCGGCTACGGCGCAGGGAAGAAGGATTTCCCCGATCGCGCGAACGTCGTGCGACTCGTGCTGGGCGATCGAGAGCCGGCGGTTGCTGCTCGCGCGAGCAGCACCACGCACGCAGTTCTCGAAGCGAACGTGGACGATGCGACGGGAGAGGTCGCAGCGATCGCGATCGAAGCGCTGCTCGAGGCCGGCGCGCTCGACGCATGGGCGCAGCCGATCACCATGAAGAAGGGACGGCCCGCGATGACCATCGCCGCCCTCGTGGACCTGGGCCGTACCGACGAGCTCTCGCGCGTGTTGCTCGCCCAGACGGGGTCCCTCGGCGTCCGTCGTCGCGAGGTCTCGCGCTTGGAACGGCCGCGTCGCTTCGTCGAGGTCTCGACCGCGTACGGCACGGTTCGCGTGAAGATCGCCGACGGCGATGGCCTGCCGATCGTCGTCCACCCCGAGCTTGAGGACTGCCGAGCCCGCGCCAAGGAGCACGGCGTTCCCGTCCGCGAGGTCATCCGTGCAGCCATCTCGGCGACGAACGTCTGAGTCGCGCGCACCGCGACCGACAAAGGACCGGAAACGTCCGTGAGACGACAGCGTCACACGGCCGATTCTGCGTGCGTGTAGGTGACCTCAAGGCTTCTTGGCGCGTCGGGGGCCCGTGACTTCGAGACGTACCTCCGCGCCGAGTGTCGGCTCCTCGGTGGTCTTCGAGAGGTCGATGGGCGCGGCTGCGCGGACGGCTTGTCGCAATCGGACCGAGTCGCGTTCACCCCGCATCGCATCGAGCAAACCACTCGGCACGGCGTGACGGGTCGTGGCCTCCGCGTCGAACCGCGGCGGTGGAAGCCGCGATGGACGGGTTTGGGGGGGCGGGGTCGTGGGGAGCCGGCGGAGAGCCACGGACTCCGTGCGCGGTCGTGCCGGAGGCTCCGAGGAACGAACGCCGGATTGCTCCGCGGGAGCGTCGAACAGCGCGTGCTCCTCGATGGAGACGTCGACGGCCGCGGGGGGCTCCGAGCGGACGACGGGGCGCGGGGCGGACTCGGCGAAGGGCGAGCGCATCGGGCGGGTGAAGGTGGACTCCTCCCATTCCCCCGCTTTGTGGGCTGGCAGGCGCGACTGCGAGTCAAGCATCGGCCCATGCTCCTGCACATGACGGGCCGCGCTTGCTGGCCGGTCCGGCCACTCCTAGAGAGGCGCCTTCCGGGACCCTTCAGGAGCCGACATGAACACCACGGAACACGCCGCGTCGCAGCCCGCCAAGACGAAGCCGTCAGAGTCGTCGATTCTCGACCCGTCCGATGTGTTCGCGCCGAGGCACATCGGTCCGAGCGACGCAGACGTCGCCACGATGCTTTCCACCGTCGGCTACGCGTCGCTCGATGCGCTCACCGACGCGACCGTGCCGGCGTCGATCCGCATCTCGAAGCCCCTCGCGCTGGACTCTTCGGCCCGCGCCGGCACGCCACGCGGCGAGGCCGAGCTGCTCGCCGAGCTGAAGGCGATCGCCTCGCAGAACGAGGTATTCCGCTCCTTCATCGGCCTCGGGTACCACGACTGCATCACGCCGCCGGTCATCCTCCGCAACATCATGGAGAACCCGGGCTGGTACACGCAGTACACGCCCTACCAGGCCGAAATCGCACAGGGTCGCCTCGAGGCGTTGCTCAACTTCCAGACGATGGTCGCCGACCTCACCGGCCTCCCGCTCGCCGGGGCGTCGCTCCTCGACGAAGCCACCGCGGCTGCCGAGGCGATGGCGATGGCCTACTCCGTCGCCGGCGCGCACGAGGGCACCAAGCAGAAGTTCTTCGCCGACGCCCACTGCCACCCGCAGACGCTCGCGGTCGTCGAGACCCGCGCGCACTCGCTCGGCATCCAGCTCGTCGTCGGCGACTCGGGCGCGATCGACTGGGCCAGCGACGGCGCCTCGCTCTGCGGCGTGCTCGTGCAGTACCCGACCACCGACGGTCGCGTGCTCGACCACCGCGCGCTCATCGCCAAGGCCCACGAGGCCAGCGCGCTCGTGGTGGTCTCGGCCGATCTGCTCGCCCTCGCCGTGCTCGTCTCGCCGGGCGAGATGGGCGCCGACATCGCGGTCGGCACCGCGCAGCGCTTCGGCGTGCCGATGGGCTACGGCGGCCCGCACGCGGGCTACATCTCGACCAAGAGCGAGTACGCGCGCAAGCTCCCGGGCCGGATCATCGGCGTGTCGCGCGATGCGCAGGGCGGCCTCGCCTACCGCATGGCCATCCAGACGCGCGAGCAGCACATCCGCCGCGAGCGCGCGACCTCGAACATCTGCACCGCGCAGGCGCTGCTCGCGATCATGGCGGGCTTCTACGCCATCCACCACGGCCCCGAGGGGCTGCGTCGCATCGCCGAGCGCGTGCATGCGTACGCCGCGGTGCTCGCCAAGGGCCTCGAGAAGTCGGGCCACAAGGTGCACCCGGGCGCGTTCTTCGACACCGTCCGCGTCACCCCGAAGACCTCGGCGAAGGACGTGCTCGCCGCGGCCCGCGTGCGCCGCATCAACCTCCGCGACTTCGGCGACGGCTCGCTCGGCATCGCGCTCGACGAGACCACCTCGCGCGAGGATCTCGGCAATCTGTTCGCCGCGTTCGGGGATGCGTCGCTCTCGCCCGATGCGCTCCTGAAGGAGGCCGCCCTCGCCTTCCCGAAGGAGCTCGCGCGAACGAGCGAGTACCTCTCGCACCCGGTGTTCCACAGCCACCGCAGCGAGACCGAGCTGCTCCGCTACATCAACGTGCTGCGCAACCGCGATCTGTCGCTCGCGCACTCCATGATCGCGCTCGGCAGCTGCACGATGAAGCTGAACGCGACGACCGAGATGATCCCGGTCACCTGGCCGGAGTTCGGCGCGCTGCACCCGTTCGCGCCGGTCGAGCAGGCCAAGGGCTACGCCCGCATGTTCGCCGATCTCGAGCGCTGGCTCTCGGAGATCACCGGCTTCGCGCAGGTGAGCCTCCAGCCGAACGCCGGCTCGCAGGGCGAATACGCCGGGCTGCTCGTCATCCGCGCGCACCACGAGGCTCGCGGCGAGGGGCACCGCAACATCTGCCTCATCCCCGACTCCGCGCACGGCACCAACCCGGCGAGCGCGGTCATCGCGGGCATGAAGGTCGTCGCGGTCGCGTGCGACGAGCTCGGCAACGTGCGCGTCGACGACCTCCGCAAGAAGGCCGGCGAGCACGCGAAGAACCTCGCGGCGCTGATGATCACCTACCCGTCCACGCACGGCGTGTTCGAAGAGGCGATCAAGGAGATCTGCGCGGTCGTCCACGAGCACGGCGGTCAGGTGTACATGGACGGCGCGAACATGAACGCGCAGGTCGGCCTCTGCCGGCCCGGCGACATCGGCGCCGACGTCTGTCACCTCAACCTGCACAAGACGTTCTGCATCCCGCACGGCGGCGGCGGTCCGGGCATGGGCCCGATCGGCGTGGCCAAGCACCTCGCGCAATTCCTCCCCGGCCACCCCGTCACCCGTCCCGCGACCGCTGGCGACAAGGCGATCGGCCCGGTTTCGGCGGCGCCCTACGGAAGCCCGAGCATCCTCACCATCTCGTGGGTCTACATCGCGCTGATGGGCGGAGCGGGCCTGCGGAAGGCGACGCAGGTCGCGATCCTCAACGCCAACTACATGGCCAAGCGCCTCTCGGAGCACTACCCGGTGCTCTATCGCGGCAAGAACGGCACAGTCGCCCACGAGTTCATCCTCGACGTGCGTCCGCTGAAGAAGACCGCGGGCATCGAGGTCGACGACTTCGCCAAGCGCCTGATGGACTACGGCTTCCACGCGCCGACCATGTCGTTCCCGGTCCCGGGCACGCTGATGATCGAGCCGACCGAGAGCGAGTCGAAGGCGGAGCTCGATCGGTTCTGCCAGGCGATGATCCTCATCCGCGAGGAGATCCGCGCCATCGAAGAGGGCAAGGCCGACCGCACGGACAACCCGCTCAAGCACGCGCCGCACACGGCGCAGGCCATCACCTCGCCGCAGTGGAACCACGCCTACACCCGCGACCAGGCTGCCTTCCCCGCGGCGTGGGTGCGTCACGCGAAGTTCTGGCCCGCCGTCGGCCGCATCGACAACCCGTTCGGCGACCGCAACCTCGTCTGCATCTGCCCGCCGGTCTCGGCGTACGACGCGGCCTGACCTCGTGAACGCGCGCGCCGCGCTCTCGACCGTGCTCGGCGCGCTCGTCGTGTTCCTCGTCGCCACGATCGTCGATCGTCACGTGCTGCAACCTCGTCGCGAGGCGACGAAGCTCGTGGCCGAGGCGCGCCCGTTGGTCGCGAGCACCAACGAGGCGCAGTGGCTGCAGGCCGAGAGCCTGCTCGCGCAAGCCGAGCTGCGCCAACACGGACGCGCAGACATCGCCGAGCTCCGCGGGCTGATCGTCACCAAGCGGCTCGCGGCCCGCGCGAAGGACGAGGAGATCCTCACCCAGGCGCTCAATGGGTGCCTCGGGGGACTCGACAAGATCGGCCGCGTCGACGACGCGAAGGCCATCCGCGCCGAGATCGGCAAGAGCACGACGCGCGACCTGCACGTCCGCTGCATGCGGGTCCAGCTCGAGCACCTCGACGTCGCGAAGCTCGGGCCCGCGCCGTCGGTCTCGGTGTCGGCTTCCGCATCTGCGAGCACGAAGTCCCCCTGACCCTTGCGCGTGGCGCGCACGAGTGCGACGAAGACACATGCCGCCGCCCGTACCGGGGAACATGGGGAAGTGGGCCGTCCTCCTCTCCTTCTCGCTCGTCGCAGCCGGATTGATCTCGACGATGGGACGCAAGCGCACCGACGCGTTCGCGCCGATCACGGAGCCGAGCAGCGCGCCCTCAGGGTCCACTGCGCCGACCGATTCCGGGGTCGACGCCCTGACCGATCACTGAAGTCTCGAGCGGATCAGGAAACGCGCGCGGGATCGTGAAGCTGTCCGAGTCGAGCGAGATTCGTGCGGAGGGCGCGCCAGCGAATCCAGTTCCAACCGAGCCCTGAACGGCGCCACGATGACGAGGTACCCGGCTCCACCGAACACGGCGAAGTTCGCAGCGATCATCAGCGTGATCACCATCGCGGCGAGCATCATGCCCTGACGACGATCGGCGAGCTCCTCGCGCAGCGCAGCGAAGTTCGGCTGCGCGTGCAGATCCTGTCCGCACGCGTCGCACGCCTTCGCCCGGGCGAGGTGCGGCACTCCGCAGAGTGGACAGTCGATGTCGTCGGGGGGAGCCGTCATGGGTCGTGCGGGGTGTAGCGGGGACTCGGCCATTCCGAAAGCCGGAACACCCCGCAACTTGAGTATCCGCGGATGTCCTTCGGCGCGCGGAGCGACAATGGACGTCGCAAGCTGGAGTGTACGCGCGGCGTGCGGGCCGCACCGATCGCGCAGACAGACTCGATGGCTCGAGGCTCATACCGGCACAACGAATCCCTCGCGCTTCCATCGATGGTGCAGAGAATGAATTTTGCAGCGTTCACAGCCATGATGCGCCACTTCACCCGCGGCGTGCTTGCCTTGCAGCGACGTCGACAGCGGAGACGGCCGATGATGCGCTCTCTGCTCGTCGCAGCGTGCCTCGCTGGGTGTTCGCCGAGCGGCGCCGATGGCGGGTGCGACGAGGGACTGTGCGAGTCCGCGTTCACAGTCACGCTCGCGCCCTCCAGCGGTGACGCGATTGCGCCCGGCTTCTATACGTTCGATCTCCGGTTCGATGCGGAGCGCACGAACGAGGATTGCGTCGTCTTTGCACCGCCCCGGGGCCCACAGTGCAACGGCGGATGGGTGACGGGGTTGCAGCGTGAGCTCGCGACCACCGGCTTCCAGATCAAAGGCCCCGCCGCCCAACGCGTTTCTGTCTCGGTTCGTGGCCTCTGCGCCGAGCGGCCGCTCGTGGCCGCGACCTTCGAGCCGACCTACGCCTGCGCGACCGGCTGCCGCAGCGCTGCGACGACGCTCGCGTGGCCGAGCGCAGGGTTCGCAATCTGCGATGCAGGAACCGACTGACGCATTGCACGTGACGCCGACTGCGAGCGGCCGGCGGCGCGGCTCCCATGACCGCGGGTGCACGCCGCGGAGCCGGGGCACAAGGCGGCACATCGCTTGGTCGCAGAAATCCACGGAGGAGTGGAGAACAGTTCTTGCGAGGAGGCCGAGCATGCTCCGCATCTCCTTCGCAGCGCTCCTCGTCGCACTGACTGGATGCTCGGCCTCTGATCCGATGGTCACCGACGACGCATCGGTCGACGCCAACGAACGATGCGACGCACCGCGGTTTCTGGTCTACCGGAAGGCGGGCTGCGGCGGCTCGGTGGCCCCGACCTGCGTCGATCCGGTGGACACCGGCTGCGTCACCATCGTGTGTGGCTGCGACGGACGGGTCCACACCTACGACTGCGCCGGGGCGCGCGAGCCTTTCACCAGCGAAGGTTCGGTCTGCGTCGATGCGGGAGCAGACGCGTCTTCCGATGCGGCCGCCTCGGACGCCGACGCAGAGGTGGGGGTCTGCGGCGCCGGGAAACACGAGGCGTATGCGACTCCGGGATGCTCCGCGGCGCCGACGTGCCTGCCCGACGGTCCCGAGGACGCTTGCGCGTCGACGTTCTGCGGCTGCGACGGCAAGACGTTCCTCGGAGCCTGCGGCCACTCACCCCGGCCGTTTGCCAGCGTCGGTGCCTGCACGGACGCGGGGGACGGCGGATGATCCGCGGACGCAGCTGGCTCGCGATCATGCCGGGGCTGACGCTGCTGTGCTCGATGCTCGGATGCGAGGCGGAAACGTCGCCGCCCAGCCAGGGCCCGTGCGATGAGTACTGTCACTGGGATTGCCTCGCGCGACAGAGCTTCTTCTGTTTCGGCGGCGAGGTATGGAGGGTCGGCTACGGCCCCCGGCCCTGCTGTCATTACGGCGATCCCTGGCCAGGACCGGGTCCGATGTGCACCACGGGCTCGGCGCCTGCGTTCACCTGCCCGTCCGGACGATGCGCGGTGCCCGCCAACGTGATGAATTCCGATCCGGAGGCGTGGTGCGCTCCGGTCGACGGCGGTGTCGATGCGGAAGCCGATGCCACGATGGAAGCGGACGTGAGCGTGGGCGACTGACCAGCGTATTCTCGACGGGTGCAACGACTCCACGGACTCCTCGCAGGGGCGCTCCTCGCAATCGCCTGCGCTGAAAGCGACGAGCCGAATGTCGACTGCAGCGTGACGAAGTTCCCGTGCCCCGATGGATGCCCGACCTTCGCAGGCAACGCGATCGACCCGGTCGGCCTGTCCGTCAGCTGCGCTCGGGAATAACGAACGGCCCCGGAAACCGACAGACCCAGTGCCATGGGCGTGTTCTTCACCTCCGACCAGCACTTCGGCCACGCGAACATCATCGCGTATAGCGGCCGTCCGTTCCGCGACGCCGACCACATGAGCGCGGAGCTCGTCGAACGGCACAACGCTGTCGTGTCGGACGCCGACGAGGTGTGGCACCTCGGTGATTTCTCGCTCGACGAACGACTCGTCGCGCGAATCCTGCCGCGCCTGCGTGGCCGACATCACCTCGTTGCGGGTAACCACGACGCGTGTCACTCCTCCCATCACCGCGGCGCCTCGCGCGTGCGCCGTTACCTCGACGCAGGGTTCCTCGACGTCCAAGAGTCCTTCGAGCTCGAGCTGCCGACGCTCGGTCTCGTCGACCTCTGCCACATGCCCTATGTCGGCGACCACACCGACCGCGACCGCTACGTCGATCACCGCCCCGTCGATCGAGGTCGCTGGCTGCTGCACGGTCACGTGCACGAGCAGTGGAAGCGACGCGACCGGATGATCAATGTCGGCGTCGACCAGTGGGACTACGCGCCCGTCGAGGTGGAGCGCCTGGTGGCGTTCGCACGGGAGCAAGCATGAGACGTCACGTCACGGTGCGCTCACCGTCGGTTTTCCCGTCTTCCGGTAGCTGTCGGCGAACCCGATCGTGACGGCGTGGAGCCACTCGATCGGCTCGTCGATCTTCTGGGGGGTACCGAGCGTGATCGGCGGCGGGAATCCAGGCTCGAACGTGCGCGTGTCGCCGAAGCGCGTGTACATGACGTGCGTCGCCGGGTCGGCGTTGAGGATCGCGACCGTCGCTCCTCCCATGTTCCCGGTGACCGGTGGCGCGAGCACGGGCAACGTGACGAAGCGGAGCGGCTTGGTGCGCCCCGGAATCGTGATTTGCGACGCTCCCATCGCCGACGCGAGGAGCTCACCGGCCTGATTGGGGATCACTTCGTCGGAGAAGGCTTGGAGGAGCATCACCGAGCGCGCCGCTCCGCGCGGACTCTTCACGACGTGCTCGGCGAACGCGATCGGATCCCCTGGCTCGATCGCAGCCTGCATCAACGAGAGCGAGCGCTGCGCCGCGAACGGCAGCGCATTCGGATCGGACACGTCGAGCGACGCGTCGAAAGGCTTGCGCAACAGGATCGCGGCAATCCCCGAGAAGAGGGGCGAGTTCGGGAACGTAGACAGAAAGATCGACGCGCCCGGGACGGCGAGGACCGCCGCGCGGAGATCGGTGTCGACGGCGATCGCGACCGCGCCGAGGACCGACCCGAACGACTCGCCAGTGTAGACGAGGGCATCCCCGGCCAGCGTCAGCGTGGAGAGCGAAGCATCGGACGCGGCGATCGCGCTCACGTCGCCGCGCTTCACCAGCCGTACGAGCTGCCCGAGCTCGAGGACGGCTTGGCGGAAGTTGTCGCGCACGGCGCGCGCGTCGAGCGGATGGATCCCCACTGCGCTGTCGCCATTGAAGCCGAAGAACACCGTCGACGCGCCGAAGTCGGTGTCGTCCGCCAGCCCATCGGGCCCGGTTGCGGTGCCGAACGCGTGCTTCTCGTCGCGCGCTCCCGGCCGCCGTTCGCCGTGCCAGAGCGCGTCGATCCCGATCGTCGCGTACCCGGCGCGCGCATAGTCGTTGGCGACGGCGAGCACCTGTGCGCGACTCGCGTTGAGGCCGTGTTGGAAGATCAGGACCGGTGTCTTCGCGAGCCCCTTGCCCGAGTCTCGCGGTAGAGCGAGGAGGAACGGGACCTTCGTCGATCCCTTGGCGATCGGCGCGCCGCTCCCATCGAGCTCGACCCGTCCGAGATGCACCGTCGACGCGCCGAGGTACCACGGCGCATCGAACGATCCGAGGACCACCGCGCCAATCGCGTCGTGCACGATCCCCTCGGGATCGCCGAGACCCGAGCGCGTGCCCTTCGGGACGCCCACGAGCGCGTCGAGCGCGGCGCCGGTCAGCACCTTCGTCACCGCGGCGATCGGCAGCGGCGTGGTGTCGAGCTGCGCCCGCATCGCCTCGAGGACACGCGCGGGGTGTCCGACGGTGAAGACCGTCGCCGCGCCGACGTGCTCCACCGCCGCCGCGCCACCCAGGCTCGCGACGAGCGGCGCATAGATCGGCGCGAAGGGGCCCACGCCGTGCAGCGCGTCGCGCATCGCAGCCGAGGGACGGACCCATCGATCGTCGACGACGCAGGCGTACCGATGCCCCTCCGCGAATACCGCGTCGTGCGGCGCCAATGCGACGAGCTCCGACGTCGCCGAACGATGAAACAGCGTGAGCGAGCTCGTCTTCCCGCCGTCGAGATCGATGAGACGCACGTTCCCTTCGAGCTTCCCGTCGGGGATCGCCCCGCCCGTCAGCGGGAAGAAGATCGACGAGTGCACAGGCGCGCCATCGAGCTCCGACAGCGCGGCCGAAAGGTCGGCGAGGTTCTCGGGCTGTCCCTCGAGCGGCAACTCGTCGACCTTCAGGTGGCCCTTCACCAAAAAGACATCGGACGGCCACGGCGTGTCGCGACCACCGCCGCCGAGCGCGGCCTCGGCCGGCGCACTCGCCGGCTCCGCACCCGGATCGCTGGAGCACGCAGCGAGGATCGCCGCGACCGCCAGCCCCACGCGCGAGATCGGTCGGGACATCGATGGATGATACCGAGCTTCGCCCGCCGCGCATCCTCGCGCCCTTTCGCAGCGCGCCGCCTACGACGACGGGCACACCGACGGGCGCGTCGCCGCGGTTTCGAAGATGCTCGTGGCGCTCGCGGTCGTGGGCGAGGACATTCGACCGAACGGATTTCAGATCTACCGCGTCGCCGACGACCTCGAATCGTCGACGTTCAACCGAATGACTCACTGACGGCGTGATCGCGAATCGGATGCGAGGCGCAACCCGGCACACCAACTCTTGTCGATCTTCGTGCTCCCGCGATGAGAACGCTTCTTGCTCCAGGTGGGAGCGTGCCTCGTCTTCTCTTCGTCGCGATCGCTCTGCTCGTGGGTTGCTCCTCGTCCGAGGAGCCCGACGCGATCGTCACCTGTTCCTCGACCACACTGCCGAAGACGGGTCAGCGCTGCGACCCGTCCGCCGTGCCCGCGACCGCCTACTGTCGACTCATCTCATGCGACACCCAGTGCGGAGACGAGTGCGCGTGCGGCGCCGACGGTCACTGGAGGTGCACCAATTCCTGCCGCGACTGGTACGGCTGCGGCACGCCCCCGCTTTGTGGCGTGGGATGCAGCGGAACGCCGACCAAGGACGCCGGCCGCTAGGTGACCAACATGCACGAGCTCGTCTACCCCATCCTCGTCGTGGCCTCGTTCTCGGTCGTGATCGCGTGCTCGTCGAACGAGACGACGGATACCGTGGACGCCGCAACCACTTGCGTCCTGCGCGACGGCGCATGCGGCACGGGCTGCTGCGCGCAATCGGGCACCCGCTACGACGAGGCGAAGAACTGCCTCGGCGAGAAGAAGGTCATCGGTTGCGCGCCAAAGCCGGCAACCACCGGCTGCGGCTACCTCGGCGTGGTCGGCTGCGCGATCACGCCCGAAGGAACCTGGCTCACCCCTGATCGCGCCGCCGGCTGGACGCCCCCGACGGCATGCTCGGATGCGTTGAAGACGAAGGTCAGCGCTGCGAACGCGTGCGGCGCACTGGATGCGGGTGGGGACTGATCGGTAGAGGATCACGGTCAAAGGGTCCGCGCGTTGCGCTCTGTGCCACGATCTTGCCGCGAATCGACATCTCCAAGACGTGACCGTCGCCTGGTCGGCCACACCGTCGCGAGCAGCGCGAGCGTGATCGGAGTGAACGCGACGTCTTCGACGAGGACCGCCACGGTTCGCGCCGCGACCTCCGTTTTCGACGAACCGTCTCTCCTCCAATGGCTGAGATGTGGCCCGCGCACCGCGCCGAAGAGCGTTACCGAGAGAGCCGTGATGACGACCAACGACAGACGAATGGTGAAGGCGCGGATCGCTGCGCGGGAGCGCCGCACCGGATCGTTCGTCGGCTGGACGCTGCGGTACGGCGGTCCGCCGCGATTGACCGCGGTTCCGGCCCAGCGCGTCAGCAGATGGATTTGAGCAGCGCGGGCCGCGATGCCGGCCGCGCAAGCGAGCGCGGCGACGCCGCCCAGGAGACGCAGGTTCGGGCCCACGGAGAGCACGACGTCGGGGTACGCGGGGCCCTCGAACGACGTGAAGTGGATGCCCGCGCCGGTCAACACGGGCCCAAGGACGCCCCCGAAGCGGGGATCCCGATCAATCGCGAGGAGGAGCTGGGTGTGCACCGCCGCGGCGAGGACGACGACGAGCGCAGCGGCGAGCCACGTCGCGCCCAGCGCTCGGAGCGGGTTCGCCATGGGATCGTGATACCTCGATCCAGCATTGGCGTCCGGAGGTCACGCGAGGCCGGATCTCGCGACGCACGGGGCATCCGTCGAGCGCGATGATCGCCAGGTACCGCCAACACGCCGAGAACCTCAGCCGAGGCCGAATCCGTTGCTCTCGCGCCGCTCTACGTCGCGATCCCCGAGCTTGCCGCGATTGCGAGCAAGCCTCCCAGCGGGCAATGGCGCGGCAATTTCGGCTGGCGCACGGCGCTCCGCCCGGCGTTCTCACATGATGCGGAGAGCGTGGCCCCGTTCACGAGCGACGCGCAGGCCCTCGAAGAACACGAACCAAGCAGTTCGCGCGTCGATCAGGTCGGAATCCTTGTCGTCGTAGTCGTCCGTCAGCGGTTCGTCGTTCGCAAGCTTGGCGGCGACATCGACCGTCACGTCTTGGTCCTCTGGTCCGAGGACGCGAAGCAGTCGGCCAACGAGCAACCACTCTTGCCAGGCGACTTCGAGCGGTCCGTACCTGGCGACCTGCCCTTGGACCAGACCCGGAAGTTTTCGCGGCAACAGTACGTCGGCGTCCCCGACGAGCGGGTGGCGACCGTATGTGTGCTCGAATGGACCCGTCGCCTTCCCGAACATGGTCGTGCCGGAGTGATCGGTCGTCCGAATGTTCGCGTGTGCCTCGCGCTGAAGTGCGGCGTCGTCTCCATATGGCGGCTCGCCGAGCTTCTGCAGAAGCAGATCGATCTCGGCTCGGAGCCGGAGCTCATGCTCATCGTTCTCGGCGTAGCGTCGGAGAACGCCCACACAAAATCCGATACCCATGTTCGTGTCCCTGCTCGCGGCTGGTGGAATGCAGCGAAGGCGACGCAGCGAGCGCCTCGGTGCACGAGAACAAAAGCAGCAACGCCGACCCTGGTTGTCCAGCGTCGGCGTCCCTGCGTTTCTTTCGGTGGAGGATATGGGGATCGAACCCACGGCCTCTAGAGTGCGATTCTAGCGCTCTCCCAGCTGAGCTAATCCCCCGAAAGGGAGGCGTACCTTACCGCGCCGCCCTTCCAAGTCAACCACGAAAAACCGATGCCTTTGAAGATCCTCTACGCCCATGGATTCGCGAGCGGCCCGCTGTCGAAGAAGGGGGTCGCCGTGCGCGATCACCTCGCGGCGCGGGGGCTCGAGGTGACGCTGCTCGACCTGCGGGTGCCCACGCCGAACGGGCTCCGCTTGTCGCGGATGATCGAGGTCGTGCGCGAGCACATCGGGGATGGCGAGCGTGCGCTCGTCATCGGGTCGAGCCTCGGCGGGCTCACCTGCGCCCGCGCTGCGGAGCGCGATCCGCGCATCGTCGCCACGGTGCTGATGGCGCCGGCGTTCCGATTCGCCGATCGCTGGCGGGCGCGCCTCGGCGAGCTCGAGTGGGCGACGTGGCAGCGCGAGGGCACGTATCGGTACGACGATCACGCGACGGGCGGCTCGCTCGACGTCGACTTCGGGTTCGTGGAGGACGCGGCCCGTACCGACGGCGTCGGGCCCGACGCGTGGCCCGACGTGACGGTGCCGACAACCATCGTGCACGGCGTCCGTGACGAGGTGGTCGCCCCCTGGCTCTCACGCACGTTCGCCGCGACGCGGCCGAACGTGTCGCTCGTCGAGGTCGACGACGATCACCAATTGCTCGGATCGATCCCGGTCATCCTGGCCGAGATCGATCGGATGCTCGCGAGGGTCGGCTAGTCAGTCCAGGAGCTTGCGGTACGCGGCGGCGTCGAGGAGCGCTTCGACGGCCTTCGGATCGTTCGGCTCGATGACGACCATCCAGCCCTTCTCGTACGCGCTCTCGTTCACCAGCTCGGGGCTCGAGGACAGCGTCTCGTTGACCTCGACGATCGTGCCGGCCACCGGTGCGAACAGGTCGGACAGCGTCTTGACGCTCTCGACGGTACCGAACGCCTTGCCCTCGTCGACCTTGGTCCCGACCTTGGGGAGCTCGACGAGCGTGATGTCGCCCAGCTGCTCGACCGCGAACGCGGTGATGCCGACGCGGATCTTGGAACCCTCGGGCTTCGCCCACTCGTGGTCTTTGGTGTAGCGGAGGTCGTCGGGGACGTTGGACATGTGGCTCCTCGAGTTACGCGACGGTTCGAGCGGTGAAAAACTACTTCGAGCGCTTGTAGAACGGGGTCTTCACGACGACGGCTTCGATGTCCTTGCCACGACAGTCGACGAGGATCGGCGTGCCGATCTTGTCTTGGCCGACGGGGACGTAGGCGAGGCCGATGTTCTTGCCGAGGGTGGGGCTCGGCGAGCCGCTGGTGACCTGGCCGATCACCTCGCCGCTCGTGCTCTTCACGGGGTAGCCGTGGCGCGCGATGCCGCGGCCCGTCATCTCGAAGCCGACGAGCTTGCGGCGGACGCCCTGCGTCTTGACGTGATCGAGCGTCTCGCGACCGACGAAGTCGCCCTTCTCGAACTTCACCGTCCAGGCGAGGCCGGCCTCGAGGGGGTTGGTCGTCTCGTCGATGTCGTTGCCGTAGAGCGCCATCTTGCACTCGAGGCGGAGCGTGTCGCGGCACGCGAGGCCGCAGGGCTTGATGCCCTCGTCCTTGCCGAGCTCCATCAGACCTTCCCAGACGCGCGGGGCCTCGTCCCACGGGCAGAAGATCTCCACGCCGTCTTCACCGGTGTAGCCGGTGCGGGCGATGGTCACGTCGACGTTGAGGATGCGCGCGTCGGCGAAGCCGAACGCCGGGAGCGCGAGGACGTGCGCGACGTCGCCGGCCTTGGCGAGCACGCGCATCGCGTTCGGCCCCTGGAGGGCGATGAGCGCGGTTTGATCAGTGCGATCCACGAACTCGCAATGATCTTTGGCAGCCTTCTCGAAGACGGCGGCGATCTTGTCGTGGTTGCTCGCGTTGCAGACGATCATGTAGCGATCGTCCTGCGCGCGGTAGACGATGAGGTCGTCGAGGATGGTGCCCTCGGGGTTGCAGCAGCACGTGTAGATCGCGCGGCCGTCCTCGAGCTTGCTGATGTCGTTGGTGACCAGGTAGTTCACCACCTGGCCCGCGTAGACGCCGCGCATTTCGAGCTCGCCCATGTGCGAGACGTCGAAGATGCCGACCGCCGTGCGCACCGCTTTGTGCTCGTCGGTGACGCCCGAGTACTGGACCGGCATCTCGAACCCGGCGAACGGGACAATCCGGCCCCCGTATTTCTTGTGGACCTCGTAGAGCGAGGTGCGTCGAAGGGGGGCGGCGGAGGGCGTGGGATCGGACAAAGCGAGATGGCGTTACCGATGCGCGTGCAGGGGATCAACCACGGAGGTTCGCCCCCCGCGTCGGGCGTGGCTCGGCCGCACGGCGCACCGGCTCCCCGGCCCGCAAACGCGACGCCGCCCATGCGAGCCCGCCGAGGAGACAGGCGTCGATCCAGAGGATGGACACGCCGAGGGAGGTTCCGCCGACCGGCGCGAGGTCGTACCCCTCGCGGAAGGCGGTGTAGGTGCCGGCGACGATCAGGCGCGGTCCGAGCAGTGCGGTCGCGATCGCGAGCAGCACCACCAGCGCGCCGGCTCCACGCACCAATTCGCGGACCGCGTGCCGTCGGAGCGCGCTGGCCGTCCAGGCAAACGTGACCGGCGCGATGCTCACGGCGAGCAGATCGGCCACGAGGTCGACCGCCGACGGCACGCGGCTCCCAGGCACGAGGTACCCCCACGCCCAATCCGGGTAGAACGCGAGGAAGTACCCCACGGCCGGCGCGAGCAGGGCGAACGCTGCGACGCACACCAGGAGGAACCCGCGGGTACGCGTCGGCGCGTTGGTCGATCGGCGCACCTCGTCGCGGCCCACGAGCGCAAACGCCACGCCCACGAGGGCGGCGACGATCGGTGCGAGCAGGAGCGGCACATCGGGTTCATAGCACTCGCGCGACGCCGACGACGTAGTTCTTGCCGTAGACCTTCGCGCAGCGCGGACACGTCGTATAGAAGAAGTAGAGAGTGTCGAGCCGCTTGCCCTTCGCCGCCACGAACCGCTCCATCTCCTCGCACCACTGCCTCGCCTGCGAGAACGGGCCTTCGAAGACCTTCGTGAGGTAGGTACCGCTCAAGCGGACCATCTCCGCCCCTGGCACGTCGTGGTCGACCGCGAACAGATGCTCGGCGTGCCAGGCCGAGTCGTCGTGGCTGAGGACGAGGAAGCTCCCGCCGTCGGCGTGCGATCGCTGGATGGCCGCCCAGGTTCTTCCGAACACCGAGCCCATGTTCAGCGGCACGTGGAACAGACTGACGGTGGACGCGCGAACGAAAGGCTTGTCCTCGAAGCGGAGCTCCTGGTCCTCCCAGCCCGATGGCTGGAACCTGGGACAACAGCCGGTCGGGTTGTCGTTCTTGTCGTAAGCCGGTGTGGCGTTGACCTGCATGGGAACCTCCACGCTCTGTGGGTGGGCTGCAGGAAGAGTGCCGCTCGCTCACAGCCGTGGACCCGTGTTCGGCGACCGCGCTCCGCGCATCGATTGCGTGTCGCGTCGCCATCGGGCAACCTCGCCTGGTGCGACGCCCATCGATCTTCGTGCTCCCCGCGGCGCTCGTCCTGTCGGGCTGCGAGCTCCTCAGCGGCGTCAACGACCTCGAGAAGGATCCGAACTTCGATCCGGATGCCGAAACGAGCGTGCCGGTCGACACCGGAACGAGCGCCGTCGACACCGCGGTCGCCGATACCTCTGTCGCAGACACCACCGTCGCAGACAGCGTGGTGGCGGAGACCGCGACGGACGGCGCCGTCGACTGCAGCGAGCCCGAGTCCAAGACGCTCGGCGGTCACTGCTACTTCCCCATCAAGACCAACTTCGCCTACGACGCCGCGCAGGCCGCGTGTGTCGCCAAGGGCGCGCACCTCGCCACCGTGACTTCGGATGCCGAGCAGACCCTGGTCGCGACGATCGACGCGGCGGCCGAACGCTGGATCGGCCTGAAGGGAACCGGCCCGACCAAGGCGGGTTTTGCCTGGGTGACCGGCGAGACCTCGACGTTCGACGCGTGGGCGAGCGGCGAGCCGAACGTCACCGGCGAGGCGTGCGCGCGCATCAAGGTGCCCGACCACAAGTGGTACGACACCACCTGCACCACCGCGACGTTCCACGCGCTCTGCGAGCGGGACTAGAAGGCCGCCGTCAGACCGAGCCCGCCCGGCACGATCCGCAAGGAAATTCCCGGCGGCGCGGGGTGCGGATCGGGCTTCTCGAGATCCTTCGAGGGCCTGGCCAGGAGGCCGTAGATGCCGATGCCGACGCCGATCGCGGCGACCCCGAAGGCGACGTCCGCGATCGCCGCCGAGGTGCGCGACTGATCGATGAAGTGGAACGACGAGGGCGGGCACCGATTGCCCACGCACTGCTCCGAAGCGGCGGACGCAGCCTGCAGCGAATCTGCGCCGAAGAGCGCTCCGACCACGACGCCGACGCCGGCCATGCCGAAGCCGACGTAGACGAGCGGGCTCGTTTGCTTGGTCTCTTCTTCTGCAGATGCCCGCGCAGGCAACAACGCAAGCGCGAGGACGAGGGCTAGAGGGCGCATCGTGGGTCGGAGGATACCTAGGCGGCCTCGATCGCGGCGAGACCTTTGGTCACCAGCCCCCCGCCCTTGCCGAACGAGGTCGCGGGGATGTCCATCGCCCGCACCAGCGACATGAGCACCATGCTGGCGTTCTCGCCGCTGGTCGAGCGGTAGTGGTAGTCGCCCTTGAGCGCCCCGCCCGCCTTGCCGGCCACGAGGATCGGGTAGTCGTTGATGGTGTGCTCGCGGCCGTGCGCGGCGTCGCTCGATCCGAGAATCGCCGTGCGATCGAGCAGGTTGCCGGTGCCCTCGGGCGTCGCCTTGAGCTTCTCGAGCAGGTAGGCGAGCTGCTTCATGGTGAACGACGTGGTGGCCTGCACCTTGGGCTGCTCGCCCGGCTCGTCATGCGTGAGCTCGTGGTGGCCCTGCGTCGCGCCGACCTGCCAGAACACGGTGCCGCCGACGCTACCGGTGAACTGGATGGAGAACACCCGCGTGATGTCGCACGCGAGGACCAGCGCGAGCAGATCGGAGAACGCGTGCATGCGCTCCTCGATCGGCTCCTTGCCGTCGACGGCGGGCAAGCTGCCCGGCGAGGTGGGCTTGGCGCACGCGCCGACGCTCGGCGGCAACGACGCGAGCCGCGTCTCGAGGGCGCGGATGCCGGTCATGTGCGCGTCGAGACGGATCCGATCGGCCGCGCCGACGGTCGACTGCAGCGCCTTGGCCTCGCCCCACACCGCGTCGAGGACGCTGCGACGAAGGCCGACCTTCATGTCCTCGCGCTTCTTCGCCTCGGGATCCTCGAAGCCGACGCCGAACACACGCTCGAAGAGCTTCTTCGGCTCGAACTCGGGCGGGTTCGCGCTGTCGGGGCCGTTGTGGCTCACGTAGCGCAAGGTGGTCCCCTCGCCGCTGGCGATGCTGCGCGAGACCGCCATCTCGAGCGACTTGTAGCGGGTGGTCTTGCCGATCTCCGCCGCGATGACCTGATCGATCGAGCGGCCGGAGAACGTCGACGCGTACGGCGCGCCCATCGGATCCTGCGAGATCATCGGCGAGCCCGAGAGGATGCCGACGCAGCCGGCGTGGTGGCCGCGCTCGTTGCCGGTCTTGATGTTCATGCCGGAGACGACGCTGAGGTACTCCTTCACGTTCTTCAGCGGAGTGAGCGACTCCGAGAGCGCGAACCCGGCACCGGTCGTCGACGGGTTCCACTTCGACAGCCGCACCCCATTGCCCCAGAAGAAGATGCCGAAGCGCTTGGGGAGCGGCGTGCCGTCGGCGAGCGCCTGCCCCGAGGTGCTCAACATGCCGTCGAGCAACGGAAGGGCCACGCTCACGGCGGCGCCGCCGAACAAACCGCGCAGAAGCTGACGACGATTGAACCCGCTCATGGCGTCTCTCCCTGCGGCACGGCGAAACGGAAGGCATCGGAGGTCACGATCGCGAGGGCCAGCGTCTTGACGCGGTAGCCCGAGTCCGAGAACTGCGTGATCACCGTCTTCATCGCGGGCTCCTCGCTCGGGAGCTCGACGTGACCAGCGGCGTGTCGGTAGAGGTTGCGGGCGAAGCACGGGCCGACGCGCGGATCGTCGCGGAGCAGCTTGGCGAGGTCCTTCGGGCCGGCGTACTTCTTTCCGTCGAGATCGCCGCTCGGGTCGATGGTCTCGCCGTTCTCCTGGTCGCGGAACGCGCCGATGGCGTCGTAGTTCTCGAGACCGAGGCCGATCGGATCCATCAGCTTGTGGCACGACGCGCAGGGCTCGACCTTGCGGTGCATCTCGAGGCGCTGCCGCGCGGTCGCGCGCGCGCCCGGGGCTGCCTCGGGGAGCGGCGGGACGTTGTCGGGCGGCGCCGGCATCGACTCGCAGAGGAACCGCTCGCGGATCGCCTTGCCGCGGTAGGTCGGCGACGAGCTGCCGACGTGCGCGTTGACCGAGAGGAAGCTCGCGTGCCCGAGGATGCCCAATCGATCGGTGAGCGAGACCTTTGCGAACCCGCCGCCGCTCGGCGCGGGCACCCCGTAGAGGTTCGCGAGCTCCGCGTTCACGAAGGTGGTGTTCGTGTCGAACAGCTCGCGCACGTCGGTGTCGCGATCGAAGACCAGGTCGTCGAAAAGCTTGAGGGTCTCGGTCTTCATCGACGCGCCGAGCGTCGGGGTCATCGCGGGGAACTTCGTCTTGTCGCGGGTGAGGCTCTCGAGCGGCGCGAGGTGGAGCATCTCGGCGAAGAACGAGTCGAGCGAGGACTTCGCCTCGGCGCTGGAGAGCAGCCGGCTGGCCTGCGCCTTCACGCCCTCGGTCGACGAGAGCTCGCCGCGTTCGGCCGCGTCGAGGAGCGTGTCGTCCGGCGTGGTGTTGCGGAGGAAGTACGAGAGGCGCGAGGCCATCTCGAAGCTCGTGTAGCGGAGCGCGCCGGCGTGATCGGGATCGGGCTCGCCGAGCTCGACGCGGTAGAGGAAGTGCGGCGAGGTCAACAGCCCGCCGACCGCGATTTCGAGGCCCTCCCAGAAGCTCGTGAGCTTGGTCTGGGCGTCGTTGGCGATGGCGACCCAGCGATCGACCTCCGCCGCCGTGAGCTGCCTTCGCCACGCGCGACGGCCGAACTTCGTGAGGAAGGCACGCGTGCAGGTCGCGTCGGTGGGCGTGGTGGGATTGCAGCCGACGAAGGTCGCGCGCCTGGCCGTGTCGGCCATCACCTGCTTGGCGAGGCCCATCGCCGCGGTCTCGTACTGCTCGACGCCGCGAGGAGAGATGGTGACGAACGAGGCGCCGATGGCGGTGAAGCCGTTCTTCTCGCCGTCGTCCTCCACCGAGTCCTTGGCGAGGTTGACCGGAGTGCCGAGGAGGTCGCGGAGGCTGTTCTGGTACTGCGCCTTGGTGAGCTTGCGGAGCCGCGAGGGCGCGGGAGAGAACGCCGCCTCACCTCCGCCCGGGCCTTCACCACCCCACGTCGAGCCGCCGCCAAAGGCGCCGTCGCCGTCGCCGATGTCGCCGAGGCACGCGGCGAGCGCGGCGGACGCGACCGCGAGGGCGAGGAGCGGGAGGGTCGTTCGGGTGCTCACGGACCAGCCACCTCGCAAGACCGGGGCTCGTCCAGAGCTCGTCCGTTCAGGCTCGACGGTTCCGGCGCCACTGTTCGGCCGATCGGGCCGATCCTCGCGCAAGTTGCGCAATTCCTTGCACGAGGCCGTCTGGAGCCGACAGGTACGAAATCCGGCAAATTACGCCGCGACGTCATGCCGGCATGACGCTGGGCCTGACATTGGTCATCTTCCAGAGACATGAGGAGACGTGGTCGCCGCCGGAGGAATCCCCTAAAGCACCCCGATGGACCCGACCAAGCTGCGCGCGCTCCTCGACGCCGTCCGCTCCGGCGACGTCGAGATCGAGACCGCGATGGCGAAGCTGCGCGACCTCCCGTACACCGACCTCGGCTACGCGATGGTCGACCATCACCGCGCGCTCCGGCAGGGCGTGCCCGAGGTGATCTTCGGCGAGGGGAAGACGGCGTCGCAGATCATCGGGATCGCGCAGAGCATCGTCGGCCACGGGTCCATCTGCTTCATCACCCGCGTTTCGCCGGACAAGGCGGCCGAGATCGTCACGGCGTTCCCCGACGCACGTCACGCCGAGATCGCCCGGACGATCACCATCGCGCGCGCCCCCATCGAGCCTCGCGGCTCGGGCCCGGTCGCGATCATCGCCGCGGGAACCAGCGATCTCCCCGTCGCCGAAGAGGCCTGTGAGACGCTCGCCGCCCTCGGGCGCGAGGTCCTTCGCATGTACGACGTCGGCGTCAGCGGCATCCACCGCATCCTCATGCGACGCGAGGAGATCGCCCGTGCCGTGTGCGTGATCGTCTGCGCGGGCATGGAGGGCGCGCTGCCGAGCGTCGTCGGCGGCCTGACCGATCGACCGGTGATCGGCGTGCCGACCTCGATTGGCTACGGCACCGCGCTGGCCGGATTCACCCCCCTGATGGCGATGCTCACCTCGTGCGCTTCAGGGGTCACGGTGGTCAACATCGACAACGGTTTCGGCGCGGCCTTCGCTGCCGCCCGGATCGACCGCGTCTCTCGTTGACCCCTGCCGAGGGATTGCCCATTCCGTCACGTCGGCAGTACCTTGGTTGGCGTGAATCGAACCCGTGAGCCGGCAGGTCTGACCGAGTGGTTCCAGGCGCTGTCGCGCGTGAAGCCCAACTGGCCGACCCGAGGCTGGAGCTTCGATAACCGCTTCATGACGTTGGCGTCCACGTTCCGCAGCGACGTCTCGCCCCAGGCGCGCTCGGCCATCGCCGCGGTCCTGCCGACGGAATGGAGCGAAGCCACGCTCCGCCTCGCCCCCCAGCCCGTCCGCGACGTTGCTTCGCGCACCGGCGGCGTGCGCGCCGGACAGCATCTGTTCACGCATGCGATCGCGCCGACGGTGCTCGCCTACGGCCTGTGGTGGCCGTGGGAGGAGGGCAGCACCATCTCGTTGCGCGTCGGCGTCGACGGCGCCGGTGACATGACGATGCGGCTGTGCGAGGCGATGGGTATCGAGCCGTAGTCTCAGAGGTAGCGGAGCATCCAAACGTCGCGGCGGCGCGACTTGAGCGCGGCGAACCAGCGGCACTGCGGGTAGAGCAACAGGACCCCGAGCGCCCACGCGACGTACACGCCGAGGAGCGACGTGCGCCTGCCGAGGAGCACCGCGGCGCCGTGCAGCAGGTACAGGTGCGCGACGTAATAGAACAACGGCACCCTGCCGAAGACCTCGAGGGCCGAGAGCAGCCGCGTCTCGCGGGGGGTGTCGAGCGCGGCGAGCCCGAGCAGCGCGAGCCCCAGCATCACCAGTCGAGCGCCATGAGGATCATGACGAGCCCGCGCAGCCGATCGATGGCGGCGTCACGCCGGCTGGCCGCGGCTGTCGACATCGGCTCAACATAGTCTGGTTGCCGAATCGGAAACCTCAGGTCCCATTTGGCGCGGGATGGACCTTCCGCGGCAACATCTTATTTTGTCCACCATGTCTGCCACCGTCACGACCTCTACTCGGATGCCCGTGGTCTTCCTCCCGCATGGCGGAGGGCCGTGGCCGTTCGTCGAGATGCCGTTCGGCGACAAGGCGGAGCTCGACGCGCTCGCCGCGTACCTCCGCTCGGTCCGTTCGCTGCCGAAGACGCCGCCCAAGGCGCTGCTCGTCGTGTCGGCCCACTGGGAGGAGCCAGTTCCCACGGTCATGAGCAGCCCGAACCCGCCGATGTTCTACGACTACTACGGGTTCCCGCCCGAGTCGTACCGCATCACCTGGCCGGCGCCTGGTGAGCCTGCGCTCGCTCGCCGCGTGCGCGCGCTGCTCGGGACGGCAGGCTTCGAGACCGCCGAGAACGACCAGCGCGGGTACGACCACGGCACGTTCGTGCCGCTCAAGCTCACGTATCCCGACGCCGACGTGCCGACGGTGCAGCTGTCGCTGAAGCGCGGGCTCGATCCGAAGGAGCACCTGGCGATGGGGCGTGCGCTAGCGCCGCTCCGCGACGAGGGCGTCTTCATCGTCGGCAGCGGGATGACGTTCCACAACATGCGCGGGTTCGGCAATCCGTCGGCGCGCGCGCCCTCCGAGCAGTTCGACGCCTGGCTCCGCGAGAGCACCACCCTCCCGCAGGCCGAACGCGACGCGCGACTCGCCGAGTGGTCGAAGGCCCCCGCCGCGCGCGTCGTGCACCCGCGCGAGGAGCACCTCTTGCCGCTGATGGTCATCGCCGGCGCGGCAGGCGAGGCTCGGGCGACCGTGCCCTACAACGGCACGATCATGGGGTTGCGGCTTTCGGCGTATCATTTCGAGTGAGTCGTGGGCTTCTACTTCGCGTTCGGTTCGAACATGGCCCGGGAGGTCTTCCTGGGCCGTCGAACCATGCGCAGCGCGTCCGGTGAGCCAGCAGTCCTCGACGACCATCGGCTCGCCTTCACCGAGCCCGGGCTGATCCCAGGCGTGGAGCCGGCGTTCGCCAACATCGAGCCCGCGCCCGGCGCGCAGGTGCACGGCGTGCTGTGGGAGCTCTGCGACGACGAGTTCGCGCGTCTGCTCACCACCGAGAGCCCCAACTACGAGCCCGTCGACGTGACCGTGCTCGGAGGGCGCGTCGGTCGCGTCGTCGCGCGTGCGCTCCGCTCACGCCGCCGCCAGGTCGAGTGCGCGCCGTCGCGGCGCTACCTCGCGCTGCTCGTGGCCGGTGCGCGCGAGCACGGGCTGCCCGCGCATTACGTCGCGGAGCTCGAGGCCCGGCCGACGGCTTACCTGCCGGTGGTCTCCGAGCTGTGCGAGCACGCGCTCGTGCCGATCGTGTCTGTGTGGTTCGCGCACGGTCGCCCCTTGCTCGCCCGCCTGCGAAGGTGATCTCCTCTCAGCGAGGCGGGCCGCCCTGGTCGCGCAATTTCACGTCGCAGCTGCCCCGTGCACCGACGCGGACGATCTTGGGGAACGACCCCTGATACAAGAGGTCGGCGAGGGTCTTCCATCCAGCGGGCGCGTCGACGAGCGTGATGCCGGCGTCGACGAGCGAACGCTTGCTCAGCTCGTCGAGCGTGATCGCCCCGTCGCCGTCGTCCGCTGCAGCGAAGGGCTCGAAGCGCAGCTGCGCCGTCCCGAGATCGAGACCGTCGAGAAAGAGCGCTTCGGCGTGGACCTCGAGCTCGATGGTCCGTGCTCCGTCCTCCGAGAGCGTGAACTCGGGGCTCGCAGCCGCGTCCGTCTTGCAGTCGTCGTACGCGAGGCGCGGACGCCGGAAGCTCCACTCGAACGTCTTGCGCACGCCTGCTTTCTCGGCGCTCCCGCGAACGAAGTACGTCGTTCCCTTGTCGGTCTCGAACGGATCGGTCCCGGGGATGCGCAGCACGTTGCGGTCGGTCTCGGTGATGCCTTCGCCGAGCAGCGAGTCGGTCTCCGGATTGCGCGCGCGGAACTGGAACTTGCAGGTTCCGAGGCCGTACATCAGGCCGACCTTCTGAGACTTGGCGAGGCGACCGTCGAGGACACGCGTGTAGCCCGAGCCCGAGTACTCGTCGCAGGCGTCGCCACGCAGACCGGCGCTGCCGACGGTGACGAGCACGCGGTCGAACCGCACCCTCCAGCCGTCGGCCGTCGTCACACCGTCGAGCGTGGTCGACGCGGCCCTCAAGTCGACCAGCACCTCCGCGGGCGGAGGCCGAGTGTCCGGGGGCAGACAGCCGACGAGGAGGCCGAGCGCAATGGTGGAGGAGAACCGCATCAGAAGCCCCCTTCCAGGCCGAGGCTGGGGATGGCGACCGGACCGACTTCGATGCCGGAGATCGTCTCCTTGTGCAACGTGACGTTGAGCATCTCGGCGACGAACGAGAGCCAGGCGGTCTCCGTGAGCTGCCAGCGCTTCTCGAGGCGAACGTCGATCCGATAGAACGCCGGATCGCGCTCGCCGGTCAACGTGGTGACCGAGCCCGCGGCCGTGGTGGTCGTCGTGGTGCGCGGGATGCCGGTGTAGAACGTGAATTTGCTGCCGAAGCGCCAGCGCTTGCCCAGGTCGTAGGCGAGCGCGGCGCTTCCGACGTGGGTGCGATCGAACGAGGCGAGCACCGTCCCCTCGCCCAGGTCGCGCGTCGATCGGGAGAGCGTGTACGAGATGAACCCGCCGATGCGTTTGCTCAGCCGGCGTCGCACGAAGAGCTCGAACCCGAACGCGCGCCCGCGGGTCCGCTGATCCTGGAGCGGATCGCGATCGCGACCGGCGCTGGTCCCGATGGCGTCGGTCATGCCGAAGAACGCGTTGTGGAACACCGTCGCCGTCGCGTTGAACTCCGCCGGGAGCGCGGCCTCGACGCCGGCGGCCGCTTGCCACGCCGTTTGGAGCCCGTTCGCCAGCGTCGCCGGCGAGAGGCCCGGAATCGGCACGACGAACGACGGCGCCTGATGCGCGAGGCCATACGCGTGGATGATCTTCACGCGCTCGCTGACCTTGAACCGCGCCGACAGGCGGGGATCGACCGCGGCACGCGAGGTCGACCCTTGTCGAAACAGGTCGACACGCACGCCGGGCGTGACCTCGATGGCAGGCGTCGGGGTCATCACCAGGTCGGCCCACGCGCCGCTGCCGCTGTCGGTCCGCGGCGGGAACAGCTGCTCGGCCCGTAGCGCGTCGGGGCTCTCGGGATCGATGTATTTCGGCCTCGTCGCGCTGTAGGAGTCGAAGGTCTGGTCGAGCCCGGCGCGTAGCGCGAGCTTGCCGCTGAACGCGTGCCGAAGCTCGACGCGCGCGCCCACGATGCGGTCCTGGGTGTTGCGCGTCTCGCCCAGCTTGGTCTGATCGAAGCCGAAGGTCGTCGCGAACCGCACGGTGCTCGTCTTGGAGAACGAGTGGTCCCAACGCAGATCGAGCCGGTAGAACTCCGACCCGAAGATCGTCGCGATCGCCCCTTGCTGTCGTTGCGCCAGCAGGTCGTACGCGCCGAACCCGAACGCGGTGAGGCGATCGCGATCGGTCACGTCGTAGGTCACGCGCGCTTGGAAGTCGCGGTAGTCGAGGATGGTGTCCTTGGCGATCAGCGAGAGGATCGCCGCGGTGTACGAGTACCGGCCGCCGAGCAGCACCGTGCCCCTGCCGCCAGCGAAGCCCGTTTCGACCAGCGCGCCGGCGTCGAACAGGCGGAGGTTGCCCTCGCCGTGGGCGGTCGCGCGCGGCGCGGTCGCCTCGCCCGAGACGATGCCGCCGGCGAAGCGACCGAAGCGCGAGGGGTACCCACCGGGGTAGAGGTCGACGCGATCGACCATGCCGGGGTGGATGACCGAGGGTCCGAGACCCACGTGGTACAGGTAGGGAACCCGGACGCCGTCGAGGAAGTAGCCGACGTTCCCGGGCGGGGCGCCGCGCACGTAGAAGAACGGGAGCCCCGAGACGATCGGCGTCACCCCGGGCAACGACTCGATCGCGCGAAACGGATCGCCGAATGCGCCCGGCAGCTCGCGCACCTCTGCGCGGGAGAACGTGCTCACGGTGGGCGCAGGCTTGTCGCCGACGACCTCGAGCTCGGTCGCCTCTTCGACCTTGATCGCCGCCGGCTTCGGCGCTGGCTTCTTGGGCGGGCTCTCTGGGGCGACGGGAGCGTCGGGGACGACGGGCGCCTTGGGCTCGGTGAAGGAGAGCTTGTAGCGAATCTGCGCCTTCATCGGCACGCCGTCGCGGGTGGCCGGCGCGAAGCGGAAGATCTTTGCTCCCTGCGCGGCACGCGCGGCGAACGGCTCGACCCCGCTCTCGACGACGACCTCAGCGACCGCGCCGGTCTCGTCGATCACGAGGCGCAGCACCACGTCCGCGTCGCCCTTCGCGCCCTCGGGGTACGGCACGTCGGGCGTGGTGAGGAGCTTCGGCGCGACCAGCTTCACCTTGGGCGCCGGCGCGGGCGCAGGATCGGGCGCCGCACCGACGCCGGGCGCGATGGTGAGAATGGCCAGGGCGAAGGCGACGCGATGCTTCAACGCCTGAGGCTCTTCGGGTCGACCGCGAGCTCCAACACCGCGTCTCCCGCGTCGAACGGCGCGTCCCAATCGTCGCTCCCGGAACCGGGCTGGGTGCCGTGGAGGTAGGCGTCGGCGTCGTTACGCTGCTCCATCAACGCCACGAGCCGAGCCGTTGCCGAGCGAAGCTGGCGCACGCCGGCGATCGCGATCTGCTCCTGGAACCGCAGGGCCATCGGCGAGTGCGCTTGGAGCAGGCGGTCGAACATCTCGTGCCCGAGCTCGAGGGCGTAGGTCGGCGCGCAGGCCACGACCGAGGCCGAGCGCGGCGCGTGATCGATGAGCGCGAGCTGCCCCACGAGCGCCCCGGGCTTCAACGAAGCGAGGATGCGGACCTTGTCGTGGTGCTTGCGGATGACGTCGACCTCGCCCTGCAGCACGAGGAAACACGAGTCGCCGACGGTGCCCTCCTCGAACAGGACCTCCTTCGGACCGAACGCGCGCAGCGCCGTGGCACGCGCGAGCAGCTCGAGATCGGGATCGGCGTAATCGCGGAGCGCGGGTTGCGCCCGCAGCTGCTGCGCAGTGAGCGTGGAGCCGGAGCGCGCGCGCGAGGCGGGCGGGTGCGCCATCGACAGACGCGGGGCACGCGCGCTCGCGCCGTCGAGCTGCGCCTCGATGCGCGCGTTCACCTCACGGAGTCGGCGGGCGAGATCGCCCACGATGGCGCGGTGGAGCGCGGCGGCCGCGAACGGTGCGTCGCGTTTGAGCTGCGCGATCGCCTCGCGGGTGAGCTCGATGACCAACGTCGAGGCGCGCGCCAGGACCGTGGCGTTCCGCGGCGCCGGGTCGAGCGCGGCCATCTCGCCGACGACCTCGCCCGGTCCGAGCGAGGCCACCTCGACGAGCGAGCCATCGCCGCCGCGCACACGGACCGCGAGGTGCCCCTCGGCGATGACCAGGAGCGACGTCGACGTGTCGCCCTCGGCGAGCAGCACGTCGCCCGCCTTGCCTCGACGCGCCTTCACCAACGCGAGCAAGGCGTCGCAGTCGGCGTCGCCGAGCTGCGCAAAAGGCCGAATGCGGCGGATGACGTCGCGCTTGCCGCTCACGCGGTCAGCGTCGCACGTCCTCCGCCGCAAGTCAGCCCGAGGACGGGATCAGCCGCCGGCCGCCGCGTCGGTGACGCCTGCCTTGCAGGTTCCGCCGGTGCACTTGCTGGTGCCCGAGCAGACCACGCCGCAATCACCGCAGTTCATGTTGTCGTTCTGGGTGTTGACGCAGACGCCGCCGCACTTCTTCCCGGAGGCACATTCGCACGCCGAGGTCTTGCAGATCTCGCCGGTGCCGCAGGCCATGCCGCAGGCGCTGCAGTTGAGGCGGTCGTTGGCGAGGCTGGTGCAGAAGCCGGCGGTGCACTCGGCGGCCGGAGCCACGCAGGTGCACACGCTGGCGACGCAGGACTTCCCGCCGGTGCAGGTGATGCCGCAACCGCCGCAGTTGAGCGGATCGGTCGCGGTGACGACGCACGAGCCGGCGCACGCGGTGCTTCCGGTCGGGCACGTCGTGGAGCAGGCGCTGGCGCCGCAGACCTGACCGGCGGCGCACTTGGTGGCGCACGCGCCGCAGTGCAGCGGATCGTTGGTAAGGTCGACGCAGACGCCGCCGCAGTCGGTCATCCCGCCCGGGCACGCGCACGCGCCCGAGTTGCAGACCTTGCCGCCAGTGCACGCGACGCCGCACGCGCCGCAGTTGTCCGGGTCGGTCGTGAGCTTGTAGCAGGAGCCGCCGCACGCGGTGAACGAGCTGGGGCAGCCCGCCGTGGTGCACGCGCCCGCGCTGCAGCTCGAGGTGGGACCACAGACCTTGCCGCACGCGCCGCAGTTGTTCTTGTCGGCCGACGGGTCGATGCAGGAGCCACCGCAGAGGATCTGTCCGGCAGGACAGGTGCACGCGCTGGCGACGCAGGTCTGGCCACCCGCGCACGCCGTGCCGCAGGCGCCGCAGTTGGTGTTGTCGCTCTTGGTGTCGACGCACGCGCCGGAGCACGCCGTCAGGCCAGCCGCACACGCGGTGGCGCAGACGCCGGCGCTGCAGACCTTGCCGGCTCCGCACGCGGTGCCGCAGACGCCGCAGTTCGTAGGATCGCTGCCGAGGTCGACGCACGCAGTACCGCAGGCGGTCTTGCCGGCCGGACACACGCACGCGCTGCCGCTGCACTCTTGATCGCTTCGGCACTTGGTGCCGCACGCTCCGCAGTTCGCGGTGTCGCTCTTGGTGTCGACACACGCGCCGGAGCAGTCGGTGAGGCCGGTGCTGCACGAGGTCGCGCAGGCGCCGGAAGAGCACACCTTGCCCGTGCCGCAGTCGGTGCCGCACGTGCCGCAGTTCTTCGGATCGACAGAGGTGTCCACGCACACGCCGCTGCAGCGCGTCTCACCTGCGCCCGGACAGAGCGCGAGGCCGCCATCACCATCGGTCGTCGCATCGCCCCCGGCGGTCTCTTCGATCGCGGTGTCGGGCAGCGCGCTGTCGACCGTGGAGTCGACCACGCCCGTATCGACGATGGCGCTGTCCTCGACCGGGGTCTCGGTGGTTTCGTCTTCACCACACCCGATCAGGAGCGCAGAGACGCCAACGAGCAAGGGCGCCAGGAAGGCCGAACGGAGCAACGACGGACGCATGATGAATCCTCCTCGGAGAAGGATTCCACGAGTGAAAAGGATGAGCGAGCGCAATGTCGCTCCCGTCGTGCCCTCGGTCGCGACTGAGGCCAGCAGACCTCAGTCTGCAATCCGTCGGCTTCAGTACCCGCGCTCGCAGATTTCGCAGACATGCGTGGCTCTCCCGGGACCACCCCACGTGCACCGGAAGCCCTGGTCGAGGCAGCTCCGGTTGCTCTCGGACGCCCTCCCCGCACACCTGCCGATCCCACTTGTACACGCGAGGCTCGCGCGAGCGTGGCATCGAGCGTGTGCAGGGCTCTTGCATTGGCAACCGGCTGTGACCGCCCAACCTCCTCCGTCCGGCGCTCGCGTCTTGGTCGTCGACGACGAGCCCGTCATCCGCGAAGCGATGGCGGAGCTGCTCCGCGACGAGGGCTACGTCGTGGACGAGGCCGGAAACGGCGCGGTCGCGCTGGAGAAGGCCCTCGCGCAGCGGCCCGACGTCATCCTGTTCGATTGGGTGATGCCGGTCTGGGACGGGCCCACGTTGGTCGCCGCGGTTCGCGAGCTCCTGCGCCCGTTGCCGATCCTCGTCGGCGTGTCTGCCTCGCACGAGTCCAGGACCTGGTGCGAGGAGCACGGGATTCCGATCTTCGTGATGAAGCCGTTCGAGCAGTCGACGTTGGTGCACGCGATCGAGAGCGCGGTGGCGCTCGCCGCCGAGCGCGCGCGACCCGCACGCGACCGCCAGAGAACCCTTCAGCGCACCATCCAGAGCGCGTGCGTCATCGCGGTGGGCGACCTCCGCGCGGAGGGCGCGCTGCACGATCTCCTGCCCGAAGCGCTGCAGCACGCGCGCATCGTGGTGGTCGAGGATCCTCTCGAAGCCGAGCGCGTGCTCGGCATGGTGGTGCCCGATCTGCTGATCGTCGCCGACGCGTCCGAGCACGATCGCTTGCGCGCCGTCGCCAACCAGAAGGGCGTCCCGGTGGTGGTCCGCGCGCAGAGCGTCGAGTCCGGGATGCGTCTGCGGATCACCGACGAGTTCCCGATCGCGAACCGTCATCGCCCCTGATCCCGAAGCTCGCCGCAGCAGCGGAGGCGAGCTAGGGTGGCCTCATGGGTGTGACGCTCGCGGTCGGTCCTCTCGGCGAGGAGATCGAGCTCCCGATGCCTCGGGGCGCGGAGCCGAGCGAGGTGTTGCGCATCGCCTCCGAGCTCGCCGACGCCGGCGCCCGCGTGGTGCTCGCGACGGTGCTCGCCCGGCGCGGATCCACCCCCTCCACCCCCGGCCAGAAGCTCGTGCTCGCCGACGACGGCACCTGCGTCGGCACGGTGGGCGGCGGCGCGATCGAGCGAGAGGCGCTGCTCGCGATGCGTGGGCTGCTCTCGGCCGAGGAGCCGCCTCCCTCGAAGATCCACACCTGGAAGCTCGGCGCCGAGCTCGGGATGTGCTGCGGCGGCGGGGTCGATTTGCTGTTCGAGGTGATCGCGAGCGCCACGCCGCTCCTGGTGGTCGGCGCGGGTCACATCGGCGCGATCGTGGGGCCGCTCCTGTCGAAGTGCGGGTTCTCGGTGACGCTGGTCGACGAGCGCGAAGGCGTGCTCGACGAGCGCGAGTCCGAGCCCAAGCTCCGGCGCGTGGTCGGCGACTTCGAGCTGGTCGGACACGGCGTCCGCAAGACCGGCGCGGTGCTCGCCATGACCCACGACCACCAGCTCGATCAGCGGGTGATCGAGTGGGCGCTCAAAGAGGGCTACGCCTTCGTCGGCGGCGTCGGCTCGCGCGCCAAACACGCCCGAACGCAAGCGCGCCTCGAGGCCAAGGGGTTCGCCGCGACGGACATCGCCCGCATCCGCATGCCGCTCGGCCTCCCGATCGCAGCACGCTCGCCCCACGAGATCGCGATCTCGATCGTCGCGGAGATGATCGCATGGCGGCGCAAGGCTTGAGCGAGCTCGCCGTGCTCGTGCTCGCGGCCGGCAAGGGCGAGCGCGTCGGCGGGCCCAAGGCGTTGTTGATGATCGACGGCGAACCGCTCGCCGCCCTTCATCGCAAGCGGGCACCGAACGGCGCGAGGGTGATCGTGGTCACGCGCGCCTCGATCGCACGCGCGCTCGAACGATTCGACTTGTCCCTCGTGATCAGCGACGAGCCCGACGCGCTCGGCCCCGCCGGCTCCATCCGCGCGGCCGTCCAAGCCGGTGCGCTCGACGATGCCGAGCGGGTCCTGGTGACGCCGGTGGACGTGCCCCCCTCGCCTCCCGAGCGCCTTGGCCCCCTGCTCGACGCGCTCGAACAGTCCGATGCAGCGCGTTGGGACCGCGGGCACCCCATCGCGATCCGTGCGTCGGTGCTGCGCGAGCGGTATGCGACAGAGGCGCCCATCCTCCGCGACGTACTGCGTTCCCTCGGGGATCGGTGCGCGCGCCTGGTCGGCAACCCATGCGGGCCGACCGATCTGGACACCCCCGAGGACGTCCTCCGGCTCACCGGAGCCCTCCCACGATTCTTCGGGGTGTAGATTACCGGTCGCAATTCGCGGACACCCGGGCTGGCACAACAGGCGAGACGAGAGTTCACCACGGAGGCGCGGAGGCACGGAGTTCGAGAGTGGTGCTGCCGCTCGCTTCGCGCCGACCGGAAAGGGACTCTCGTCGACCGGCACCAAGTCGAGGTGTGCGTTCGGATGACGTACGTGAGGCCCCAAGGCCCCATCGGCAGACAATCTCGACCTCCGTGTCTCCGTGCCTCCGTGGTGAAATTCTCGACCGAAGAGCGCGGAGGGGGCGCAGGTTCAGTCTCTCCGAGGGGCGCTGGCCTGCAGGACTTCGGACGTCGCAGCGGACACGACGTTCGTCGTCGGTGCAGCTTCGAGGCGCGACTTCTCGCGTTGCAGCTTCATGCTCGCGAAGATGGCCTCGTGCGTCGCCGGACAGCCGAGCGGCACCTTTTCGCTGCGCACACCGAACGCCGAGATCGCATCGCGAATCGCCTCGCGCACGCTGATTGCCAACATCAGGGGCGGCTCGCCGACGGCTTTGCTTCCGTGCACCACGCCCTTCTGCGCGGCGCCCTTCAGCAGGCTGACGTTGAACTCGGCGGGCGTGTCACCGATCGAGGGGATTTGGTACGTGCTCGCGGAGTGCGAGAGGAGGCGACCGTCCTTGTTCCACTTGAGCTCTTCGCCCGTGAGCCAGCCCATTCCCTGGACGAAGGCTCCTTCGATTTGCCCGCGATCGACGCTGTCATTGAGGGAGTCGCCGACGTCGTGAAGAATGTCGACGCAGAGAACGCGCTTCATGCCGGTGAGCCCGTCGACCTCGACTTCGGTGACCGCAGCCCCGTACGCGAAGTAATGGAACGGATGGCCCTTGCCCTTGGCCTTGTCGTACGAAAGGCCGGGTGTTCGGTAGAAGCCATTCGCCGAGAGCGAGACCTGCGTCACGTACGCGCGCTCGACGACCTCGGCGAAGGGGATGCGTCGCCCGTCGTCGCCGGCGATGCCGATGCGATCGTCGGCGAAGCTGATCTCCCCCGCATCGACGGGCTTCCCTGTGCGATCCTCGAGCATCTTGGCGGCGACTCCGGCGAGCCGTTCGCGAAGTGCTTCGCACGCGTGCTTCACTGCCGCACCGTTGAGATCGGCGCCGCTCGATGCAGCCGTCGCCGACGTGTTCGGAACCTTGTCGGTTCGCGTCTTCATCACGCGGATGGAGTCGGCCGAGACGCCGAGCTCGCGCATCGCGACGCCCTTCATCTTCGTGTACAGGCCCTGGCCCATCTCGGTGCCGCCATGGTTCACCTGCACGGTGCCATCGCGATAGACGAGCACCAGCGCGCCCGCCTGGTTGAGGAACGACGCGGTGAATGAAATGCCGAATTTCACCGGCGTCATCGCGATGCCGCGTTTGACGTGCGGATGCGTTCGATTCCACTCGTGCAACGCTGCGCGTCGCTCGTCGAGGCGCGCGTCGGCACGCAACTGATTCCAAATCGCCGGAATGCGGTTGTCGCCCAGCTCTTGTCCGTAGTGCGTGGTGTTGGTCGCTCCGCTGCCACGATAGAGGTTTCGCTCGCGCACGACCTCGGGGGCGAGCTGCAGACGGCGAGCGACGCGATCGAGGATCTCCTCGATCACGACCATGCCCTGCGGACCGCCGAAGCCGCGAAATGCAGTATGGGAGACGTTGTTGGTCTTGCCGACGCGACCCGAGAACTCGACTGCGGGCAGGTAGTACGAGTTGTCGAGATGGAAGACCGCGCGATCGCAGATCGACTCCGAGAGATCGGCCGCCCAGCCGCCGTCGGAGACGAGCCGCACCTTGGCCGCGAGCACGTGCCCGTCGCCGTCGAAGCCGACCAAGTATTCGGCGAAGAACGGATGACGCTTGCCGGTGATCGTCATGTCGACGTCGCGATCGAGCTGAACGCGAACCGGCTTCTTCGTCTTCATCGCAGCGAGCGCGACGAGCGCCGCCCAGCCGTTGCCTTGCGTCTCCTTGCCACCGAAGCCGCCACCCATGCGCGGCGCCTCGACGACCACCTTGTTCCGCGGAAGGTGCAGCACGTGCGAGACGACCCCTTGGATTTCCGACGGGTGTTGCGTCGACGAGCACACGTAGACGTCGCCGTCGTCGCCGCATTCGGCCCAGGCGGCTTGCGACTCCAGATAGAAGTGCTCCTGACCGCCGATGTCGAGCTCGCCCGAAAGCGTGTGCGGGCTCGTGCGCAGCGCGGCATCGCAATCGCCGCGGCGAATCACGTGAGGCTGCGTGTGGTAACTCGACGCCGCGATCGCCTGGCGAATGTCGGCAATCGCGTCGAGTGGCGCGTATTCCACGACCACCGCGCGCGCGGCCTGCTTGCAGTGCTCGAGCGAATCGCCGACGACGATCGCCACCGGCTGCCCGTGGAACTGCACCTCACCGTCGGCGAGCACCGGCTCGTCGCGACGGATCGCCCCCATGTCGTTGACGCCGGGGATGTCGGTCGCCGTGAGCACGCAGACGATGCCCGGCATCGCCAGCGCACGCGAGGTGTCGAGCCGGGTGATCTTCGCGTGGGCTTGCGTGGAGATCACCGGCCAGAGATCGAGCATCGGCCGACGCCGTGCTTGATCGTCGACGTAGATCGCAGTGCCGGTCGCATGGCCGATCGCGCTCTCGTGTTTGAGCGTGCGGCTGACGTCGCTGTCGGGGAACGGGGTACCCTGGGTGAAGTCGAGCGGACCGTCCTGCGCGGCGCTGGTCTCGCCGAGCCAGAGTTTCTCGAACAGACCGACGATCAGATCACGACGAAACGCGGCGCCCGACCGGACGTCGTCGATCGGCGTGAACTCGGTCGCGAGGATCGCCTTCGCGCCCTCGAAGGTGCTCGGATCGGCCCACGATTTTCCGACCAGAAATGCTTCCGTGCGGAGCGCGCGCACGGGGGTCGGACCGACGCCTCCGTAGGCGAGACGCGCCGAGGTGACGCGCCCGTCTCCGTCGCGTTCGATGACGAAGCCGGTGGCGACGATCGCAATGTCGAGCTCGCGACGCTTCGACACCTTGTACGACTCGACGATGCGCAACGCGGTCTTTGGCCGTCGCGGGATGATCACCGAGGTGACGATCTCATCGGGTGCGAGCACCGTCTTGCGGTACCCGGTGAAGAACTCGGCGAGCGGCACGACGCGTTCACCCTTGGTGCTGGCGAGACGCAGACTCGCATCGAGCGAGAGCAGCACGGGCGCCATGTCGCCGATCGGCGAGGCAGTCACCAGGTTGCCGGCGAGGCTCGCGCGATTGCGAATCGGTCGCGACGCGAAGACGAGCAACATCTTCTGAATCGAGGGGAATTCACCCTCGAGGGACTCCTCGAGCGCGGTCAGCGAGGCGGCGGCGCCGACCACCAGCGCATCGCCGGTCCTCTCGATGCGACCGAGCTCGGGCACGCCTTCGGTCGAAATGAGAAACGGGTAGTGCTTGCCGCCCTTGTTGATGTAGACGCCGATCTCGGTCGCGCCACACACGAGCTCGGCTTCGGGATGTCGTGCACGAAGCTCGAGCAACGCGGCGAGCGTGGTCGGCCGAAGGAAGGTCTGCGCGCGCGCGGCGTTTTCGTATTCGAGCGAGGCGACTGCGGGCACGTCCTTCGAGAGTCGCAGTTGGAAGAGATCGCTTCCGGCGCCGTTCGTCTTCGGCTTGTTCGCCAGCGATTCGGCCAACGCATCACGGATCGGCCGATATCCGGTGCATCGACAGAGGTTGCCGTTGAGCTGATCGTTGATCTGCCAGGGCTCGACCAGGTCGTCGCGGTAGTAGCCCTCGAACATCGACGCGATGAAGCCCGGTGTGCAGTATCCGCACTGCGAGCCGGAGTGCTTGATCATCGACGCCTGCACCGGGTGCAGCGCGCCCGGCGTGCCGATGCCTTCGACGGTGACGATCTCGCGACCGGCGACGCTCGGCAGGAGCGTGATGCAGCTGTTGATCGCGCGATAGGTCGGCTTCCCCGACGCGCTGCGTTCGACGATCGCGACGGTGCACGCCCCGCAGTCTCCCTCCGCACAGCCTTCTTTGCTGCCGGTGTGCCCGTTTGCTCGGAGAAACGAGAGCAACGATTGATTGGTCGATTCGCCGGTCACGACGACCGGCAGACCATTGAGGAGGAACTGGAACGAGGACGCCATGGCCCGGCGAGGTTAGCAGGGCGGGCTCAATGCGAGAACGAGACGAGAATTGCACAGGGAGGCGGGGAGGCGCGGGTCGGAGTTGGCTGCCGCAGTCGCGCCCAACCGCTGCATCTCACCTCGACGTCGACTCAGCTGCAGAGGTCTGGGACATGGCTCGGCCTGGACCATCGGCAGCTCCAAGAGGTCTCGCCTCCGCGCCTCGGTGCCTCCCTGTGAGCTCTCGACTCGCGTGATTGAGCCACCAAGGAGAGTCGCGGGAATCGGACCGAGGATGACTCGGCCCTTCGTGACGGTCGTCACCGTGTCGTCCGCGTTGGCGCTCGTCGAGGGACACGCCGCGGCCAATCCGCCTGCGCCTTCCAGCGTTCCCGATCCCGCCTCGCTGGTCCCGAACCCGTCCAACACGACGCCGCACCGCCTGCGGCGTCACGATGGCGGGTGTTTCGCCTACACGGACGACGGTCCCGTCGCGAAGGCCGCGTGCACGAAGGAGCTCGAGCACCCGGGCGAGGAGATCGACCGCGAGCACTCCTCGGGGGTGTGCATCCTGTTCGATCCCTGGGAGGACGAGCCGAGGTCCGTCGTCTGCCCGACGCTACTTGTTCCGTCCGGCTTTCGCCCGGCCAGCGCTGCGACGGCACCTGTCGCAGCGCTCGCGCCCCCCGAGCCCCGCGGCTCGTGTGCGCGGTGCAGCATCGGGCTCGATTCGCAGGACGAAACGCGGCCTCTCACCGGAGCGGTCGCCGTGCTCGTGCTCGCCACGGTGCGCCGAAGAGGTAACTACTCGCGGAGAGCGCGAGTCGTGAGGTAAGGTCGGAATTGCCGAACGGGAGGTGGGGGCCTCGCGCACGGATCACCCAATGCCTGCCCTCGACATCCTCCGCGAGCTTCGGTTCCGTCCTCGAGTGGCCGCCGAGCTGCTGCGTGACGTGCTGCACGTGACGTTGCCGCGGTACGACGGCGTGCGCGCCGAGGCGCTCGATGGCAGCGCTCCGACCGACGACGGTCCCCTCGTCGTCGTGCTCACCAGTGGGCGCACGCCCCTGGCCGCGATCCTCGTCGACGCGCTCGATGCATGCGATTCACCCGCACGCGTGCGGTGGCCGCGGTGGGCCGACGCGGTGACTGCACGCCTCTCGGTCGAGGTTCACTCGATGGTGGTCACCATCGACGAGGTGGTCGAGCGTTGGGCGCTCCAGCCGGTGCACCTCGACCACGAACGCGTGTTCCAACCGCACGTGGTCGGTCCCTCGGCGATTCCCACCGACGGCCAGGCCACGCCGCTCCTCATCCTGATGACGCTCGCGTCCAAAATCACGCCGTGCGCGTGACTCGGTCCTGGGCCGTGACGCACGGTAGAGTCACGCCCGGCACGGGCCGTGGTAGACGAAGAAGGTCATGTCCCAGCAGGTCGAGTTCGGGTTGCCCAGCGCCGTTTCGCACACCGATCGGCGGCTTCTCCTGGTGTTCGACGGCGGCAACTCCCCCGGATACTCGTCCGTCGCTGTCGCGCTCACCGAAGAGGGTGTGCGTCGCGGGTACGAGGTCTGGGCCGCGACCGAGGGGTTCCGCTCACTCACCGCCGATGCGCTGTCGGAGCCACGCTTCGAGCGCCTCATCGTCGGTCGCTCGCAGCGGTACGCGCTCCTCTCGCAGGGCATTCCGGTCCGTTCGATGGGCCGCCGCGTCCTCGACGCCGGCAGCGACTTCCGCAGCGAGCGCTACCTGGGGTTCCTCGAGGAGCACAACCGCAAGGCGGCCGCCGAGACCATCCGCGCGCAGGGGTTCTCCCACGTCGTCTGCGTCGGGGGCAACGGCACGTTCGAGGGCATCAAGGCCCTCGGACCGATGCTCGATCCGAAACCGAAGCTCGGCTTCATCAACGTCTCGATCGACAACGATCTCGGCGGCGACCGTGCGATCGGCTTCCTCACGGGCGTCGAGGCCGGCGCGACGATCGCCCGTGGTCTGCTCGAAGACGCGTACACGCACAAACGCGTCTACCTGCTCGAGATGATGGGCAACCGTGGCGGGCGCCACGTGCTCCACTGCGGCGTGGCCGCGCGCGCGCACCTCGTGGTGCTGCCGTTCTTCCACTTCCCCTCCGAGGTCATCGAGGAGATCGCCCACGCGCTCGCGCGCATCGACTACGCGCTGGTCGTCGTCGCCGAGGGCTACGAGCGCGATCGGCGCAAGGGCACGACCATCTCGGCCAGCGAATACCTGCGCAAGCAGCTCGAGGAAGCCGGGCTCCGGGACTCGCCGAGCAGGCGGGTCATCGCGGAGCCGTTCAGCCGCTACCTGCGCGGCGTTCGCCCCGCGTTCGCCGACGTCTCGGCGGCGTACCTCAAGGCGACGCTGCTCTTCGGGGCGTTCGAGGAGGGCGACACCGAGGTGATGCCGTACGTGCTCGCCGCCAACGACGTGGGCTTGCGTCGCTTCGCGGACGTGCCGCGCGAGGACGGCGTCGAAACGCCGTTCCTCCCGCTGCTCGAACGCCTCGAGCTCCCGAAGTTCCGCGCCCTGGTGCGCGACGCGTTCGGCTACCGGTCGACGTCGCGGAGACCGAGCGCGAAGTAGAGCGCCAGCCAAGGCCGGTTCTTCACCACCGCATACGCCTGACCGAGCCACAGCCCCGGTGCGACCGTGCGCACCTCGTCCTGGATCGCCCGGATGAAGAACGGGTTCTCGGGGTGGTCGTAGTTCAGGTGCAGGGCATCGAAGTCGCCCGCGCGAGACGGGCCGATCGACGTGGTGAAGCGGAACCACAGGTTGCGATCGGTGAACACGCGGTTCCACCCCTCGCCACCCTTGGCGTCGCGGGGCGCGAAGGTCTTGCCCTTCCACGGGAAGAACGACTGCCGTGCGAGCGAGCGCATCACGCCCTGCACCGCGGCGTTGGCCGCAGGGCTCGGGAGCATGCGTCCGACGAGATCGCCACGCAGGTCCTGGATCGCCGGCACCTTGGCCGAGCGATAGAGGAACGCGAGGGTCGGCACGTCGTACGTGAGCAGATCGTCGACGGTGCGCGGAGCCCCCGGGTCCACGCCAACTCGGTCATGCGGAATCGCTTGGGCCATCGGTCTTCCCTTCTTTCATCCAGTGGAACGAAGCATCGGAACGAACGTTCATTCCGTCTTGAAACCAAGATCAGCCGCGGATCGCCTCCCAGACGAGCGACTCCGAGCGGGCGAACGCCTCTGCCGTGTCGATCGGCAGGTGACCGGCCTCGGCCGCGCGGACGATGCCGACCACCGCGCCGAACACCAACGCCATGAGCAGCTCGGGCGGTTGATCCTTCAAGACGCGTGCGCGCTGGGCGTGGTCAGCGAACGCCCGCAAGGGGCCCAACACGGCCACGTCGGCCGCGCGGCTGTCGGCGTCGAGATAGGGCGCGTGGTGGTGGAGCTCGAGGAACACGAACGCGCGCGGGTTCTCGAGGGCGAAGCGCGACAGGCGGCGCCAACACTCGGCGAACTGCGCGCGCGGTGGCGCGTCGATCGGGAAGCCCTCGAGCAACGCGGCCGCGAGCGCCTGCTTCCAGTGACGATAGAGCGCGTTGACCAGCGCCTCCTTACTCGCGAAGTAGCGGTAGAGCGTGCCCGCTCCGACGCCGGCCTGCGCCGCGACGAGCGGCACTGCGGTGCCGTGGAACCCGCGCTCGGAGAACAGAGCGAGGGCCGCGTCGAGAATCGCGGCGCGCTTGTCGCTCGGGCGCTCGGTCTCGGTCGGGAGGTCCATTCAGGTAATGGGAATGAACATTCATTCCGTCCACCTGTCAAGCCCGTCGGTCCGCGGCCGTGCGAAACTCGGCCCGTGTCTCCCCTGCGCGTGCTCGCGATCTCTGCAGTCGTGGCCCTCTTTGCGAAAGGCGCCGCCGCGGATGAGGGCACGACCGAGATGCAGCAGGCGGTCGCCGACTTCACCGCGGCGGAACAAGCCCTCGCGACGTCGCCGCCGTGCGAGACGATGTGCAAGGCGCTGCAATCGATGGCGCGTGCTGCCGAACGCATCTGCGAGCTCGCGAAGGGCGGCGGGCCGATCGATCAGAAGCGCTGCGTCGATGCGAAAGCGAAGGTCGAGGAGGCGACGACCCGCGTTCGCGCGTCCTGCCCCGACTGCACCACGGCCAAGCCCGAGGCACCGGCGACTGCCACCACCAAGCCGGCCGTGACTCCGATGGAGCCAACCCCGCCTCCACCGGCTCCGGGCAAGTCGATGGACGACGACCGGGTGAGCGAGAGCTCGGTGTCCGCGATGGGCGCTGGCCGACACTCGAGCGTGCTCCTCGACGTCCTCCCACTGTTCCTGCCGCCGGCAATGGTGCAGCCGCGCCTGGTGCGCCAGGTCGGCAAGCACAGCGCGTTTGCCGTCACCATCGGCTTGGGCTCGCTCCCCAAGACCGACGGCGTGACGAGCTCGCGAACCTCTGCGTTCGTCATCGGCGGCGAGCTGCGGGTGATCGTGCTCGGTCGCTTCGACGGCATCAGTGCGTTCGTCGGCGCGGACTTCGCGTATCGCGAAGCCGGCCTCGATTACGGGCAGCACCTCACCGCACGCGGGTTCCCCTTGGGATTCGTGCTCGGCCCCGAGCTCGGCACGCGCCTCGTGACCGAGGGAGGCCTCACGATCGAAGCCCGCGCCGGTGTGGACTTCGTCGTACAGGATCTCCGCGGCCAGAACGCGCCGACCGACAAGGTCCTGCCGCTCGGCGCGATCAGCCTCGGCTGGTCGTTCTGACCCGACGCTGCGCGAGCCGCTCCGCGGTCACGACCTGCGCGCGCCACTGACCGTACGCGCGGCCATGCGCTTCGAGCCGCGCGAGCTCGCGACGCACCGGCTCTCCGACCTCGCCCGCCGGAGCATCGCGCAGCGGGGTGCCCGGGAGCGGCATGAACGTGTGCGAGTGCACGCGCGCACCGAGCTCACTGAGCGTCTGCATCAGCGTCACCGTCGCCTCGTGATCGGTGCCGTCCTCGTTCGGCAGCCCGAAGAGGAAGTCGACGTTGGGCACGAACCCGTGCTCGATAGCCAGGCGCGAAGCGCGCACCACGTCCTCGACGCTGTGATCGCGTCTCGTCTGGTCGAGCACACGCTGCGAGCCGGATTGACCGCCGATGACGAGGTTGTCGTTGTCGACCCAACGACGGAGGAGCTGCAGCGCCTCGGGCGTGACGTGCTCGGGCCGCACCTCCGAGGGGAAGGTGCCGAAGAACAGCTTTCCTTCCGGCCCGATCTCCTCGCGACATGCTTCGAGCAAGGCCTCGACCGCCGCGAGGTTCGGCTCGGTGGTCTCGGAGCCGTAGGAGAGCGAGGTGGGCGTCACGAACCGCACGTAGCGCAGCCGCTCGCGTCGCATGATGCGCACGTGCTCGCGCACGCTGTCGATCGAGCGGTGCCTAAACCGCGCCTTGAACATGAACGGCGTCTGGCAGAACGCGCAGGCGTAGATGCAGCCACGGGTGATCTCGATCGCGTTGAACTTGCGATCGGGGAGGTTGAACGCCGGGTGCGCATCGAGCTCGACCGGCTCCGAGCGTCCCGACGTCTTCAGCTCTCCCTTCTCGAGTCGCCCCAGGCCGCGAACCGTCAACGGGTCCGCCCCAGCGGCCACGGCGAGCACGAGGTCGACGATCGTCCGCTCCCCCTCCCCGAGCGCGACGAGATCGAAGCCGCTGTTCAAGGTGTCGAGCGGCTCGGCGGTCGCGTGCACGCCGCCCGCGACGTGCAGCGCGCCCGGCGCTCGTTCGCGCACCGACCCGAGCATCTTGGCCATCTCGGCCGATTCTGGGGAGTAGAAGGACCACGCGACGATGGCTCCGGGCGTGATGGCGGCTACCAGCGCATCCTCGTCCTTGGCGAAGACGATCTCGAGCCCGGCCGTGCGTGCGTCGGCCCGGAGGGCGGCGGTGAGCACGTTGAGCGAGACGATACCGTTTCGCGCGTGGTGGACGACGAGCTTCGGCAGCGGCATCGGGCTCACTCGTGACGCAGGGCCTCGATCGGGTCGAGGCGAGACGCCTTGCGCGCGGGGAGGAACCCGAACGCGACCCCGACCGTGGCAGAAAAGACGAAGGCAACGACGATCACGTCGGGCGCGACCAGGAACGGTAGCGCGAGCCCCCGCGCCGCGGCGAACGAGAGGCCGAGCCCGAACACGACGCCAATGGCGCCGCCGAGGAGCGAGAGCGTCACCGCCTCGATGAGGAACTGGAGCAGCACCTCCTGCCCCCGCGCACCGATCGCGAGACGAAGCCCGATCTCGCGGGTGCGCTCGGTGACCGACACCAACATGATGTTCATGATCCCGATGCCGCCGACCAGGAGGCTCACCCCGGCGATGGCGCCGAGCAGCGCGGTGAGCGCGCCGGTGACGCTGCCGAGCGTGTTGCTGATCTCCTTCATGTCCTGCACGGCGAAGTCGTTCTGCTGGCCCTGCGCGATGTGACGCCGCTCCCGCATCAAGAGCTCGATCTGCTGCTTGGCCTTGGTGGTCGCGGTGTCACTGACGGCGCTGACGAAGATGGTGGCGACGTCGACGTTGCCCGCGATGCGTCGGTGGAACGCGCTGAGCGGCATCACGATGAAGTCGTCCAGGTCCGTGCCGAAGGTCGACTGTCCCTTCGACGTGAGCACCCCGACGACCGTGCAGGGAACCTTTCCGACGCGTACCGTGGCGCCGATTGGATCCTGCGGGCCGAAGAGCTCCTTGCGCACGGTGGCGCCGAGGATGCACACCGCGTTGCCGGCCTGCATCTGCGCGTCGGAGAAGCTCTGTCCGAGCGCGATCCCGAACCCCCGCACCTCGAGGTAGTCGTTGGTCGTGCCGGTGATCACCGCATTGTGGTTCTTGTTGCCGTAGACGAGGAGCACTGCGCGCCCGGCCGCGGGTGCCACGCGATTCACCGCCGAGACCTCGCGCGCGATCGCCTTCACGTCGTCGAGGGTCAGCGGCTTCGCGCTGCCGCTCGTGGGACCTCGTCGCTCCGAGCCGGGCGAAACGATGAGGAGGTTTACGCCCATGCTGGTGATTTCGGCGGTGATCTTCGCCGTCGCCCCGCGACCCAGGGTGACCATCGCGATGACCGAACCGACGCCGATGACGATGCCCAGCGTCGTGAGCACCGACCGCATCGTGTTGCGACGGATCTCTCGGATCGCCATGACGATCGTCGCCCAGATCACGACGCGGCCCGCTCCTCTTGCGCGCTCTTGCTGTCGTGCTCGACGCGGCCGTCTCTGAACAGCACCGTGCGCGTCGTGTACTGAGCCATGTCCGACTCGTGCGTCACCATCACGATGGTGATCTTCCGCTCGCGATTGAGCTGCACGAGGAGGTTCATGATGTCGACCTTGCGCGCCGAGTCGAGGTTGCCGGTCGGCTCGTCCGCGAGGAGCATCTGCGGCGCGGTGACGATGGCCCGCGCAATGGCGACCCGCTGCTGCTGGCCACCCGAGAGCTCGGCGGGCGTGTGCTTCGCGCGCGAGGCGAGCCCCACGTCGTCGAGCGCGGCGAGCGCGAGCCGACGACGTTCCGCGGCGGGCACGCGGCGGTAGATCAGCGGCAGCTCGACGTTCTCGACCGCGCTGGTGCGCGCGAGCAGGTTGAAGCTCTGGAAGACGAACCCGAGGTAGTGACGACGGAGCAGCGCGAGCTGATCGCGATCGAGGCTGCCCACGTCGACGCCGCGGAAGAGATACTGACCACCCGTGGGCTGATCGAGGCACCCGACGACGTTGAGACAGGTCGACTTGCCCGAGCCGCTCGCGCCCATGACGGCCACGAACTCGCCGTCGTCGATGCGCAGGTTGGCCCCCGCGAGCGCGTGCACCTCGGAGTCGCCCTGACCGTACACCTTGGTGACGTCACGCAGCTCGACGAGGGGAACGGTCGCCGCGCCGCCTCCGGCGGCCTCGATCATGGCTGCTCCTTCACGTCGACGAGCACTTCGGTGCCGGGCTTCACGTCGCCGGAGACGATCTCCGTCACGAGACCGTCGGTCGCGCCGATGCGCACCTCGAGGGCGACGGGCGTCTTCCCATGGAGGACGTAGACGTGGTGCTTCGGCTCGATGGCGGTTGTCGTCTTCTTTTCGCCCGGCGGGGCGGGAGGCACGAACCGCAACGCCGCGTTCGGCACGACCAGGACGTCCTTCTTGGTCTCCGAGACGATGGTCGCGGTGCAGGTCATGCCCGGCCGCAGCAGCCTCTCGCTGTTGTCGACGGCGAGCAGCGCCTGGTAGGTGACCACGTTTTGGGAGGTCTTCGGGTCGTTGCCCAGCGAGCTCATGACCGAAGGGAATTTGCGCTCGGGATACGCCTCGACCATGAACGTCGCCGACAGCCCGGGACGCACGCGGCCGACGTCCGCCTCGTCGATCGCGGCCTTCACGCGCATGCGGGTGAGGTCTTCCGCGAGGCGGAAGAGGACCGGGGTCTGAAACCCCGCGGTCACCGTCTGCCCTTGCTCGACGAGCCGCGCGAGCACCACGCCGTCGATCGGCGACACGATGGTCGTCTTGTCCAGACGCGACCGCGCGAGCTTGTACGCCGCGCGCGAGAGCGACGCGTTGGCCTGCGCACTCGCGAGCGTCGCCTCCGCGCGCTGTCTGTTGGCGGTCGCTGTGTCGAGCTCCGGCTGGCCGAGGAGCCCCTGCTCACGGAGTTTCTTGTTGCGTTCGAGCACCAGGCCCGCCTCGGTGAGCGTGGCCTTGGCCTGCAGCACCGACGCGTCCGACGACGCCACCTGCGCCGAGGCCTGATCGAGCGCGGCCTGCAGCTGCTCGGGATCGATGACCGCGAGCACCTGGCCCTTCTTGACCTTGTCGTTCTCGCCGACGTTGAGCTTGAGGATGCGGCCGGTCACTTCGGCGCCGACCTCGACGGTGGTGACAGCCTCGAGCGTGCCGGTCGCCGTCACGGTGACGAGCACATCCGCGCGGCGGGCCGACTCCGAGACGAACGTGGGCCCACGATTCGCGGCGCGCGCGCGCATGGTGCGGACACCAAACGCCACCGCCGAGACAATCACGAGGAGGACGCCGAGGCGCCACAGCCAACGCGCGGCGATCGAGGGCCGGGCCCCGATCGTCCGCTTCACCTCGTCGGTCGCGTTCATTCCCCCTAGGGGATGCCAGAATCGAGGCGCGGACGCGAGAGTGCCGTCCAACAAAGGCCCTCGTCGACCGAGCGCCCCCAAGGGTCGGGTTGGCTCGTCCCAGACGCTTCGCGGGCGCGACTCGACATTCGAGAACCGAGAAATTCACCACGGAGGCGGGGAGATCAGGAGGTCGAGCAGTCTGCCGCTGTTGGCCAGCACGCTGGGGTTGCTGCGGCGGGCATGAGGAGCATCGAAGAGGCTGCCTCCTGAATCGGCAGACGCCAAAATCCCGTCTCGTCTCCGTGTCTCCGTGGTGAAAATTCTCACGCTCAGTGGCGGCGCCGGTTGCCCTCGAAGCTGCCGACCCGGTAGGCGCGGTCGAGGGCGTCCTCGGTCCGGGCGGCCTCTTCGCGGTTGCGGGCGAACAGACCGTGGGCGGGCGAGAGCGGCAACAGGGGCGCCGCGTCCGGCGCACGCGGCGCGCGGCGAGGGAGCTTGTCCTCGAGATCGCGCACCGCTTCGTCGGGCGAGTCACCGTAGCCGACCGCCTTGGGGAAGCGGTCGTCACGCGCGGCGAACCTCTTGGTGTGGGGGACGCGGGAGATCTTCAGCACGCGGGAGTGGCGGGTCTCAGGGAATCGCGAGACCGAGCTGCTTTCGCAGGTTGAAGTAGCGGTCGCTGCACGCGAACACCAGCAGATCCTGCATGCGCTCGCCGGGGCCGCCGTGATCGCTCTTCTCGTCCTGCGAGAGCACCTTGCCCGCCGTCTGCAGGTCGTTGCAGAGCACGAGGCCGGCGCGGCACGCCGTCTTGTCGACACCGTGCGCCCAACGCTGGAGGTTGGTGCGGCCGCCCTCCTCGACGAAGCGGAGGAAGTAGCCGCGGAGGCGGTCGACCTGCTGCGGCTCGAGCACCGGCTCGATCGCGGCGGCGATCGGCGCGACGCGCGCCTTCGCGTGCGGCGGAATGGGGAGAGAAGGGTTCGCCATGGAGAGTGCCGCGAGGAAGAGGTCCTCGAGATCCGGAACGCCTGGGAACAGCCAGCGCACGAAGTGTTCTTCGCGGAAGCAGGCGAGCGAACGCCCGCACTCGAACGCGACTTCGAGCGGCGTGCGTCCCGACAACAGGCGCGATCCGACGCGGAGGTTCGGAGGAACCCCGGGGATCATCTCGATCGCCTGGTTGAGCTCGGGGTCGACGAAGATGGGCGGCGGTTTGAGGCCGAGGATGGCCGCCGACCACGCGATCGCGCGGACCGCGCTGATGGTGGACGTGGCCGGATCTTGTTTGCGCTGCGGATCGAGCTTCGGAAGCAGCTTGTCGCGACGGAGCGCCGACACCCGGCCGAGCAACACCGCGCTCGTGATCACCGAGAAGATGTCGCCGACGAGCAGCTCCTCGTCGGGGTGGAACAAGAGGCGACGCCAGGCCTCGGGCGCGACCGCGCTGGTGAACTTGGGGAGCTCGCGCTTCCTGTGCGCGTCGAACACCGCCGTCTCGTCGCTGCCCGCCTTGCCGAGGAACGTGAGGGCGGACGCGATGCACCATTGCTCGTCGGTCTTCCCGGCCTCGCGCGCCCAGCGGAAGAGCAGGTGCATCGGCTCGGGATCGGTCGGATCCTGACGGATGCGTCGCTGCAGGTCGGTAGGATCGTCGGCGGCGATCGGCTGCGCCACCGCGCCGAGATCGACCTCGACGGCGACGTTGTTGCGCGCGTCGTCGAGCTCGCCTTCGAGCGAACGGATGCGCGCACGGAGCGCCTCGATTTCCTTGCGGAGGGCGGCGACCTGCGCGTCGCCAGGGGCGGCGGGCGCGCTGGGGATGACCACCGGCGTCGCGCTCGGCGGCGCCGGCATCACCAGCGAGGGACGCCCCATCTCCTCCTCGGCGTACCCGAGCGTCGGTGCGACGTTCTGCACGACGATCCGGACCTGATGGTGGGCCTCCCACGCCGACTGCAGGGCAGTCTCGAGCTTCTGGAGACGCCTCTTGTCGAGGCCCATCGCGTCGGCGGCCTTGTCGAGCCGCTCGCGTTCCTCCACGGTGATGATCCCGTCCTCGATGACCTCGGCGAACAGCTCCTCGTACATCGCCTCGAACTTGCCGAGGCGAATGCCGCCATGCGTTTCGCCCGCGTCGAAGCCCGACACGTGCTCGAAGGTCCCCGGGGCGATCGACATCCGCTCGCTCATGCGCTCCCCTCCATCATCGCGGTCCCCCATCGGAAAGACCGGCCAGCCATCCTCTCATGACCCACCCCAATCACCATGATCAAAAGGACACCGGACCCCTGCGGGTCGCGGTGATCACCGTCAGCGACACCCGCACCGTGGAGGACGACAAGAGCGGCGCGGTGGCCAGCGAGCTGCTCCGTGCGGCCGGTCACGACGTGATCTCGCACGTGATCGTGCGCGACGAGCGCGATGCCATCGTCACCGCCATCCGTGCGGGGCTCAGCGCAGGCGCGAGCCTCGTCGTCACCAACGGCGGCACGGGAATCGCTTCGCGCGACGTCACCTACGAGGCCGTGTCCGGGATCCTCGAGAAGACGTTGGACGGGTTCGGCGAGGCGTTCCGGCGTCTGTCGTGGGACGAGATCGGCCCCCGCGCGATGTTGTCACGCGCCATCGCCGGCACCCTCGAACGTTCGCTGGTCGTGGCGCTTCCGGGGAGCACCAAGGGCGTGCGCCTCGGCATGGAGCAGTTGGTCATCCCCATCGCCCGCCACGCGGCCGGGCTGCTTCGAGGTTGAGATGCCCAAGGTCAAACAGCTCACGCACCTGGACGATCGAGGTCACGCACGCGTCGTCGACGTCGGCGACAAACCGATCACGCGTCGCCGGGCCGAGGCGCAGGCCATCGTCCGCACGACCCCGGAGGTCGCAGCCGCAATCCTCGAGCGCCGCGTGCCGAAGGGCGATGTGGCCGCGGTCGCACGCATCGCCGCGATTCAGGGGTGCAAGCGCACGAGCGAGCTCGTGCCCTTGTGTCACCCGATCGGGCTCACGCACGTGGCCGTCGAGGTGAAGGTGAGCCGCAAGGGACGCGTGCGCGTGCTGGTCGCATGCGAGTGCGTCGGACAGACGGGCGTCGAGATGGAGGCGCTCACGGGCGCTTCGGTCGGCGCGCTCGCGATCTACGACATGATCAAGGGCGTCGACCGCGGCGCTTCGATTCGAAAGGTCGAGCTGCTCGCCAAGTCCGGCGGTCGCTCGGGCGATTGGCGTCGCGATCAGAAGCCGGCGTTGTCGACGCCGTAGGTCGGATCGGCGGGCTTTGGCGGCGGCGGTGGGGCCGTCGGCGCGGCCGACGCGGTGGGCTTGGCCGATGCCGTCGGCTTGACCGCAACCGGACCCGGTCCCGGAACGGGTCCCGGCCCAGGGCCCGGCACGGGTGCCGTGACGATCGGCTTCGCGCTCGCCGTCGGCACGACGCTCCCGGCAGGTGCGGCCGCGAAAGGCGCGGTCGTCGGCGGTGGCGACGTGACGGTGGGCAGCTCGACAGGGGTCGGCGCGGCGCTCGGCGTGGGCGCCGGCGTCGGCTGCGGGGCGGCGACGACCGGCGTGGACGCGGCCGGCGGCGTCGTCGACTCCTGTGCGTTGCCCTTCGGAATGACGAAGTAGACGACGAGCACGATGGCGGCGAGCGCCCCGAGGATCAGCGCGGCGTTCGACTTCTGCGGGGCCGGCTCCGCGTGCGCGCTCGAGCCCTTCGCCGCCGTCTCGCCTGACTTGGTGGCGATCACCCGCTGGGTGGCCGCGAGGGTCTTGCCCGTCTCGTCGCGGTCGCGCTTACTCGAGTCGGGTTTGCTCTCGACCTTGCTCTGGCTGCCACGTCGGCTGCTGGGAGCCGGCGTGTCCATCAGCGCGTTGGCCTCGGGGCTCATCGACGGACGCGCCTTGAAGATGTCGTCGAGCTTGGGGACGTTCTCTTCCGCCTCGCTCGGCCGCGCGACGTGCCGCAGGAGCTCCTGCTCGAGGTCGGCCAACACGTCGAGCGCCAGCGCGTTCGACTTGGTGGTGCGCATCTTCTCCTGGATGATCTGGCTGATCGGCGGTGCGTCCTCGAGGCCGGCCTTCGGCAGCGTCGGGGGCGTGGACCGCTTCGGCTCCGCCACCGACGGCGGAGCCTCCTCGAGCGCGGAGGCCGAGATCGGCATGGCCGAAATCGGAGCCTCCTCGTCCTGATCGAGCCGAGGATCGGAGCGCGGCGTGATGGGCCCACGCTCCTCGCGCGGGGAGATGATCGGGCTGGTCTGCGCCTGTTTGACGAGGTTGACCTTCGCGAGAACCTTCACCGGACGGAGCTTCTGGATGTGCTCGATCGTGCGCTCGTCGGGGATGCGCACCAGCTTGGAGAACGCCTTCCACTGTGGATCGATCCGCTCGAGGAGCGCGTCGACGCGCTCGGCGAACACGCGCATCGTCGGTCGCATCTTGCGGTTGCGCTGGAGCGAGTCGGCGACGAGCTGGATGACCTTGTTGTCGATCGGCGGCTCGAACGGCTCGAGCTTCTTCGGGCCCTCTTCCACCTGCTCGAGGAGCTCGTCGACCGTAGGCCCGTCGAACGGCGCCGAGCCGACGAGGCATCGGTGGAGCAAAGCGGCGAGCCCGTAGACGTCGGCGCGTCCGTCGAGCTCGACGTCGGCGTGGATCTGCTCGGGGCTGAGGTACTGGATGGGCGAGAGCGCCTCGTGCGCTGCGCCGGGCATCACCTCGAGGTCCTCGATCAATCGAGACACTCCGAAGTCGACGAGCTTCGGTACGACCTCACCGCGGACGTCGCGGTGCAAGAGGATGTTGGCGGGCTCGATCCGCTCGTGGACGATGTTCTTCTCGTGCGCGGCGACGAGCGCCCAGGCGAGCTCTGACGCGAGGCGGAGCGCGGTGCCGACCGGCAGCGTCTCGACGCGCTCGAGCACCTCTTCGAGCTTCTCGGCCTCGAGGAGCTCCATCGCGACGAACGGGACCTTCGAGGCCGTCTCTTCGGTCTCGCCAGCGTCGATCAGCTCGAGGATGCTCGCGTGTCGGATCTTGGCAGCGGCCTTGTTCTCACGGAAGAAGGACTCGAGTGACTTCACTGCGACCGGCCAATTGGGCCGGAGCAATTTGATCGCGAGCTCTCGTTCGGTGTGATCGTCACGCGCAGCCCACACCTCACCGAGTGCGCCCGAACCGAGCTTCTCGAGGAGACGGTATCGACCGGCGACGGTCTCGCCTTTTTGTGCCATCGTGCCGGAAGCTTAGAACGTCACGGAGCAAAGGGAAAACGAGCCCATCCGTGCAGGTATGCGCATGAATACCTACTTCGGGATGCGCTTACCGAAGAGCTCGCGCGGCGAAACGAGGCCCTCTTTCGGGCGGCGCCAATGAACGTCAGTAGACGTCGCGGCGGTAGAGTCCCTGATCGGTCATCGATTCGAGACGGGCCAGGGCCGCTTCCAGGCTGGTATCTCCCTGCTCCGCGATGATCTCGGCGAGGGCGTGGTGGACGTCGGGTGCCATGCGCTTGGCGTCGCCGCAGACGTAGACGACCGCCCCGTCCGCGAGCCAGCGGAATAGCTCGGGTGCCTTCTCGCGCATGCGGTGCTGGACGTAGACCCGTGCCTCTTGATCGCGGGAAAACGCGCAATCGAGGTGGGTGAGCACCCCTTGGTCGCGCAGGGCACTGAGCTCGTCGCCGTAGAGGAAGTCGGCGGCGGCGTGGCGGGCGCCGAAGAACAGCCACGATCGGCCGCGCGCCCCGCGCGCACGCCGCTCCTCGAGGAACGCACGGAACGGCGCGATGCCGGTGCCGGGACCGATCATCACGATCGGCGCGTCGTCCTCGGGCAGGCGAAAGTGCGGCGCGGTGTGCAGGTAGACCGGGACCGATCCGCCCACGGGCACCCGCTCGGCGAGCTGGGTCGAGGCCACGCCGCCGCGACGGCGGCCGCGGAGCTCGTAGCGCACGACGTCGACGGTGAAGTGCGCCTCGTCGGGGTGGGCGCGCAGGGAAGAAGCGAGCGAGTACTGGCGCGGCGCGATCGGCTTGAGTGCCTCGACGAGTTGCTGCGCGGTGATCGGTCGTTCGCCCGAAAGCAAGACATCGAGGACGTGACCGCCCTCCACCTCGTCGCGCGGCGCGCCCGTGAGATCGAGCAGCCGCGCGTCGACGTGCGCGAGCTCGAGGTGCGTCGAGAGCGCCTCGCGCAAGGTCATCGAGCCGGTGCCGCGCGACGACTCGTGCACCACGCCGCGCAGGGCGACCTTCGCCTCGGGATCGCACGCTGCGGCGGCGAGAACCTCGTCGACGAGCAAGGGATCGTTGGTCGGCCAGACGCCGAGCGAGTCGCCCGGCTCGTACGAGACGCCGGTGCCCGCGAGCGAGAGCTCGACATGGATGGTCTCTTTGGTCGACGCGGCCCCGCACAGACGTCGAATGCGGAGCAGCCTCGCCAGCACGGGGTTCTTGCGGGTGCCCGGCCGGGCCTCGTGGTGCTCCGCCGCGATTACCGGTGTGGTCGCGGGCGCGACCTCCGCCGGGAACGACTCGAGCGCTTTCACTGCAGCGAGCAGCGCCTCGAGCCAGGCCTTCCAGGGCTTCTCGTAGTCGACGTCACAGTCCTTGCGGTCGAGGAGGCGCGTGGCACCGAGCTCGCCGAGGCGGCGGTCGAAGTCCTTTCCACACTGGCAGAAGCGGTCGTAGGTCTTGTCGCCGAGCGCGAGGACGGCGAAGCGCAACGAGGGGAGCTCGGGCGCCTTCTTCATCACATAGGCGTGCAGCGACTCCGCGTTCGAGGGCGGATCGCCGTTGCCGTAGGTGCTCGTGATCACCACGAGCGTGCGCAGTTGGGCGAGCTTGTCGTTGGCGAAGTCGCCCATGTCGACGACTACCGGTTGGTACCCGGCCTTCTTCAGCGCGGAGCCGGTCCGATCGGCGAGGTCGGCGCAGTTGTTCGACTCGGTGCCGAAGAGGATGTGGATCGGGTCCATGCGCGCGCTCCGCTCAGAGCCTGGCCCATCGGTCGAGCAGGCGCTCGATGCGGACGAAGACCTCGGAGATGGTCTCCTCGTCGGGGAGGAGCGTCAGGCGGAAGTGGTTCCGGTAGGGCACGTTGAAGCTCGAGCCCGGAACCACCAGCACGTGCTCGCGCTCGAGGAGCTCCATCGCGAACCTGGCGTCATCGAACTCGGGGAGCTCCGCGCGGGCCTTCTCGGTGACGCCGGGGAACGCGTAGAGCGCCCCCTGCGGCACCGCGCAGGTGAGGTACTTCGAGCGCTCGATGCCACGCACCAACGCTCGACGCTGTCGACCGAGGCGGCCCGTCTCGGCGGTCAGATCGTAGATGCTCTGCACCCCGCCGAGCGCGGTCTGGACCGCGAACTGGCCGGGGACGTTGGAGCACAAACGCAGGCTCGCGAGCAGCTCGAGCGCCTCCATGTAGTCGGCAGCGTGGGACTTCTTTCCGCTGAACGTCACCCAACCGGTGCGGAACCCGCACGCGCGATACACCTTCGACAGGCCGCCGAACGTCGCGCACAGCGTGCCCTCGCACAGCGTGGCGACCGGGACGTGCTCGGCCTTGTCGTAGAGAATGCGGTCGTAGATCTCGTCCGAGAAGAGTACGAGCTTGTGCTCCTCGGCGATCCGCACAAGCCGTTCGAGCACGGCGCGCGGGTACACCGCACCCGTGGGGTTGTTCGGGTTGATGAGCACGAGCGCGCGAGTCTTCGACGTGACGAGCTTCGCGACCTCGTCGGGATCGGGCTGGAAGCCGTTCTCCGGGCGGCACGGATAATGGACCGCACGACCGCCGGCGAGCGTGACCGCCGCAGTCCAGAGCGGGTAATCGGGTGCGGGGACGAGCACCTCGTCGTCGCGCTCCAAGAGCGCCTCCATGCACATCAAGATGAGCTCGGAGACCCCGTTGCCCATGAACACGTCGTCGGCGGTGACGCCACGGATGCCGCGCGCCTGGGTGTCCATGACCACGGCCTCGCGCGCCGGGAAGATGCCCTTCTGGTGGCAGTACCCCTCGGCGAGCGCGAGGTTCTCGATGATCGCGAGACGCATGGTCTCGGGCGTCCGGAACCCGAACTGCGCGGGGTTGCCGATGTTCAGCTTGAGGATCTCGTAGCCCTGTCTCTCGAGCTCGCCCGCACGTCGAGCGAGCGGGCCGCGAATCTCGTAGCGGACGCCTTGGAGATGCTGTGCACGGAGGATGGGCGGGAGCGGCATCGGACGCGAGCGCTGTAGTCGTGCGGCGGTGGGGCGAAAGCCCCCAGCCCGCCCCCGCTCCCGCTCCCGCTCCCGCTCCCGATTTTTCCCGCGCGAAGCGCGTCTCGTCCTTGGGCGCCCTGGGACGAGAGGAGAGAGGACAAGAGAAGATCGGGAGCGGGTCAGAGTGTTCGCGAACAGCCCGCACCCGTGCGCGCACGGGCGGCGCACGGCCGCACAAGGGGATTTTCCGCGTTTTCCGGGTGGCACGGGGGCTGCTGAAGCTGCTGCCGACAACCCAGTTGCCCCCACGGAGATCCCCATGAGCCTCGACGTCGCCCTCCTCCGCTCCAGTTTCGACCTCGTCGTCCAGCGTTCGCCGCAGGTCGTAGCCCGGTTCTACGAGATCTTCTTCGAGCGCTACCCGATGGTGCGCCCGATGTTCGGCAAGAGCCCCGACGCGCTCGAGCGTCAGCAGCAGATGCTGACCGACGCGCTGGTCGCCGTGCTCGATCACCTCGAGGACGCGCCCTGGCTGAACGAGACGCTCTTCGCGCTCGGCAAACGGCACGTGGGCTACGGCGTGCGCGACGAGATGTACGGGTGGGTCGGCGAGAGCCTCCTCGCTGCGCTCGGCGAGGCCGCCGGCGACGCGTGGACGCCGGAGCTCGCAGCGCAGTGGGCCGCCGCGTTCGGCGCGATCCGCGACATGATGCTGGCAGGCGCCGACGAGGGCCGCCGCGAGCTCGTCGCCGCGGAATGAAGAACTGTCGGAAATTCCCCCCGGACTGAAGTCCGGGGCACCGACAGCTGACCTCAAGTCCTTCGGACTCACCGACTCGCTGGGCTGGCCCGAGGTT